>ERZ827423.205-NODE-205-length-81995-cov-6.751611_pt1 | contig 81995 bp, 62 predicted proteins | sample MGYA00519775_ERZ827423 | MGnify/ENA primary metagenome ERZ827423 (study PRJEB31778, sample SAMEA3449296) | human gut metagenome | biome: human gut; feature: human-associated habitat; material: faeces | place: United Kingdom | collected 2010/2012 ... | reverse complement strand
AATATCATCTTGGAGTAGGCCGTGAACCGATAGCCAAGACAACTCTTGCGACAGCGAACCAGAACCGTGATTACAGAATCTTCGAAGACTTTGCATTCTATATGATGAAGGAAGCCTGCGAGAAGCGGACGACCAACATCCTTGACATTTCCGGAAAGAAATATGCGTTTGATTCAACAACGATTCCGTTATGTCTTGCAACATTCCCGTGGGCAAAGTTCCGAAGCAAGAAAGGAGGAGTGAAGGCTCATGTCTTATATAACATTGAAGCACAAGTTCCTGCCTTCTATACTGTAACCACTGCATCAAAGCATGATTCTACAGCAATGTCTTCAATCCATTATGAACCAAATGCTTATTATATATTCGACAGGGCTTATGACTCCTTTAAAGAACTCTATAGGATACATCTTACAGACTCTTTCTTTGTTGTCAGAGCCAAGACGAACTTAAAGTATAAGACTGTCAAATGGAAGCGAAGAATGCCAAAGAATATAATGACAGACGCAGAAGTGAAACTGACCGGATATCTCTCCGAAAAGAAATATCCTGAGTCATTAAGACTCGTCCGATATTACGATGAAGAAGATGACCGTGAGTTCACTTTTCTGACGAATGCGAAACAACTTTCTGCATTGTATGTTGCCAATCTTTACAAGAAAAGATGGTTGATTGAACTGTTCTTCAAATGGCTCAAGCAGCACCTCAAGATAAAGAAATTCTGGGGCACAACAGAGAACGCCGTCCGCATACAAATCAGTGTGGCTATTATCACATACTGTCTTGTGGCTATTGTCCAACATGATATGAAGTTGAAACGCTCAACCTATGAAGTTTTGCAAATTTTCAGCATATCATTGACAGACAAAACCTACTTGCGTGACCTGTTCGACAAGACTAATTTCAATGATGTCAAAGATCTAAATAATCCCATTATTCCGGGGCTATTTGATTAATTGTTTAACTCGTCTCATTTTAACGGGACACTAATGAGATAGGATGAAAATTTCATAGCCTGCCACACCAATAGAGATATAGCAGGCCATGTTTGTATTCGTGGTCAATCTGCCAGCCCCCTGACCGCTTCAAGCAGCTTACAGACCATACCCTCCGCCGCTTCCATGTCGGCCAGTACATCCTTCATTCGGTAAGGTGCGCCATTTTTGCCGTGTCCGTTACCGTCCAGCCATAGATAGGCTTCCGAATCAGCGTCAAAACCCTCGTAATACTCTTCCATATCGCTTACCAGACTTTCAAGGCTGCGTCCTTGCATCGTGGCAGAAAAGAAGAAATCCTGTCCGGCAGGAGTGAATTGGGAAAACTCAAAAATGACGATATTCTTGTCCTGATGCTTCTCTGCATCCACATGCCATCCGTTTGCCTCTGCACATTGGATGACTTCCTTTATAATCTTGTTTCTCGTTCGCATGGTTATTGATGTTTATGTCAGCCGTGGCACTCGGTTGATTGCACCACGGCTGACGGGTTATTTTAATGTTCAAATCTGGCTAAGAACTGTTGCAGACGGAAGTCCTGCAAGTTCTTTAACGGCGTAGGAGTAAAATTCTCCTGTAGCCTTACTTGTAGCTTACCCAAGCCTTGTGCCGTAAGGTCAAGCTTCACTTCCGACAATTCGTTAAGAGAGATATAGCCGTATTCGTCCTCCGCAAGTCCTACCACGATGCCAAATAGGATAGTGTCGTTCTCTTCTCTCTCACCTTCAAGGATGAACCAGCGTACCGCTCCAAGAGCGAAGATAGCACGGCAAACAGCTTCTTTTCCCTTGCCGCCCTGGGAATAAAGAGGATAGCCTTCCAAGGCTTCCGCCAACCGGGGTGTCATCAGTCTGCACATATCAGTCAAATTCTATTTCGTCGTCATACACTTCTATTTCCGCTCCGCTGCTGAACTGCACGATAAAGCCTTTTGCAGTCCTGCCCACGATGGTTCCGTGATAGTAGCCACGCCAAGGCGTGACCAGTTCGCATTGTTGCCCGTATTCGGGAAAATCTGTCTCATACATAATTGGAAAGTTTTTAGATGGTTGCTTGATAGTAAATTCTTGGTTCGGCGGAAATATTGTAAATGTAGCTGCCACAATGTACCAACAGGCAATCCTTGCTGTAGTACAACCGTTTCATGCCCCTGACGCTTCCGCTCCTGTGGAAGTTTGAAAAGCGGTCTATGCCCACTCTCCGGTCTTGCTCGATAGTCATTCTTTTTGTCCGCATAATTCCTTATGTTTTAAGAATTGGTGAAATCTGATACTTTTCCCTTTTGTGAAACTCCTTTGAGCTTCTTGGTCGGGAAAACCGTTTTACGTGCAAACAGCCACTGCGGACACAAGGGAGAATAAGGCAAGTATGAGGCCGGAGAGTGCGGATGGAATACCCCAATTTTGGAGGAACGAAAAAATTTGCGGAAGGCTTCCGTCAAGCCCTCCAGCCGAAAGCCCATGGCGGTACTTGACATTTTTCCCGTCCACAGTAGTTTTGCACGATAAAACGTACCCGGCCAAGATGTCCAAAGGTGGCTAAGAAAAACTCCATAAAGCAAGTACTATTTATAGGATAGCATCCAAGCCCAATCTGTTTCCCAAAGACCGTTGCCATTGTGAGAACCTACAAAATGAAGCGTAGCGGAGTCTTGCAGGCTCTCTCTATGGCAACGGATTGGGATATCCCCTCAGTTATACAGTCTATCAGCCGAACTTTGCTTGGTGTTGGAGACACGGAGCAAGCCGGATGTTAAGTTTTACTAAAAAGTTGTTACTTTCATAATCACATAAATATGATTTACAGGAAGTGGTGACCGATACTTGTGAGCTTACCGCTAAAACAATTCGATGTTTCTGTATCGGACAAGAGAATTTATTTTCAGTATAATTTTTATGTTATAGCGCAGTTGCAATTATTTTATTGACCTATAGAACAATTTATAGTTTTCAAAAGATTATTTTTTGTTGTGATATTCTTTTGCCTTACAGTTAAATTCGATATATTTGCAAGAAAAGACACTAACGAAATGATGGAGCAACGTATTAACAGAATAAAAGTAGTATTGGCTGAAAAACAGCGAACCAATAAATGGTTAGCCGAAAATTTAGGTAAAGAATATTCTACTGTTTCAAAATGGTGTACAAATACAAATCAGCCTGACCTCATCACGCTGACAAAAATTGCGTACCTATTGGAAGTGGACATACGCGAACTTTTAGTGGGTGGAAGACCTACATTAAAGGATTCAGATTTTATATCCAGTAGTAAGAAATGAAAAGATATGAATATGATAAATTATTTAATCTCTAATCGAAGATTTATACAATAAATAAATATCATTATGGAACAAAAGGAATATATACCGACCTATGATAATGTTAAGATTGCAATAATAGGTTTAGGATATGTAGGTCTTCCTCTTTTCTGTCAATTATCTAAATTGTATTCTTGTATTGGATATGATGTGGATCATTGTCGAATCAAAGAACTGTCAAATGGAATTGATTCTCGAAATAATGTAAAAGCAAATAGAATCTGTGATGCGATTTCTCACAGTATAGTAACTACAGATATTCATAAAATTGCTACATGTAATATTTTTATTGTTACTGTTCCTACTCCAATCAATAATAATTTTGTACCAGATACATCCGCATTAGAAAATGCTTGTTTAGCAATTTCCAAAATTCTACGTCCTAAAGCCATTGTTGTATTTGAATCTACAGTATATCCTGGTGCGACTGAAGAATTATGTGTACCATTATTGAGTAAAAACTCAAGATTGATATTTAATAAAGACTTTTTTGTCGGGTATTCTCCTGAACGTATTAATATAGGCGATGATAAGCATCAAATATCCAATGTTCCCAAAATAATATCTGGATCGACACCAGATGTTACAAATTTTCTTGCATCAATTTATCAGTCTGTTTTAGAACAACCTGTTGTAATAGCATCAAGTATTAAAGCTGCTGAAGCAGCAAAAATGTATGAGAATGTTCAAAGAGATACTTTGATAGCTCTTGCCAATGAATATGCAGATTATTGTAAAAAAGAAGGAATAGACATTGAGGAAGTAACAAATTGTGCCTCGTCTAAATGGAACTTTTCACAGGTTAAACCTGGTCTAGTGGGAGGACATTGTATAGGAGTTGATCCATACTATTTATTATATCGGGCTTCTCATATTGGTGTAGATTTGCCATTGGTTAAACAGGCAAGACGAACAAACGAAGAAAAAGTAAAAATAGCTTCAGAAAGAATAGCAGGTATGATAAATATACATGATAATGTTCTATTTCTGGGATTTTCTTATAAACCAAACTGTCAAGACATACGTAATACAAAAGTGGCTTTTATAGTCAAGGAATTAAGTGAGAAGGGATATTCAATAGATTGTTATGACCCGTTGGTAAATGCTGATGATGTCTTTAATGAATATGGAATTAAACTCATAAACGAACTTCCCAATGAACTTCATTATGCTCTCATTATTGTTATGGTTAACCATGACTGCTTTAAGTCTATTATTTGTCATAACAGAAAAGAAAATTCTAAAATAATAAATCTTCAAAGAATTTTATAATCATGAGTCATATTGTTTTAGTAAATATCGAAAATGACACAGAAAAAGTTAGAAGACAATTTTCACCTCCTTTCGGCTTATTAATAGCTGCATCTGTATTAATCAGAAACAATGTTGACGTTGTTGTACGTCATATTATAAATACTAAGGAGTCATTGGCCGAATTATCTGAAATTTGCAAAGATGCATTGGCGGTCGGATTCTCAGTAATGACATCTCCAAATCTTTTATCAGCAATAGAAGCATCAAAAATATTACATAACCAAGGCATATTTGTATATTGGGCGGGAACTCATGCAAGTTTATTACCAGAAGTAGTCTTAAATGAATGTTATGTGGACGCAGTTCTAAGAGGTGAAGCGGAATGTAATTTATATGAGTTTTATCAATGGAGAATCGGGAAAATTAGAGCTGATAATGTTCGTGGACTGTGTTATAAAAAAAACGGAGAGGTCATTATTAGTCCTTTACCTCCACTTGTTGAGTTATCTCAACTAGGATATCATCCATTTGAATTGCTGGACATAAAGAAATATGTCGATAAACCGGTGGTTAAGAGGAAAAACTATATACCTGGCAAAATTCTGCCATTTATGACTAGTAAGGGCTGTGTGAAAAAATGTGCATTTTGCTATAACACCGTGGTTAATAATTCGAAATGGAGACCATATTCTCTAACTTCTGTATATAGAGAAATGGATTTCTTAATTGAGAATTATGGTATCACCGGATGGATGTTTTATGATGACAACATATTTGTGGATCCTGAACGTGCTTGGACTATCATTGAAAAATATAAAATGCCTTCATCTGTCGAATTGGATTTAAATAGAGTAAACGAAAAAATGGTGGAAAGAGCTTTAAAAGCTAATGTGGCTAAATTATATATAGGTATTGAGTCTGGTTCAGATAGAATGCTGAAAAGAATGCACAAGGGCATAACTGTTAAACAGGTACGGGAAAAAATGCAAATGTGTCATAATATGGGTATGAACGTTGACCTGTCATTCATGATACTTTTACCTAATGAATCTCCAGAAGATTTAGAAGCAACACTTTCTCTAACAAGAGAACTTGAAGAATATTCAAATATAAAAATAGATGGTCCAAAATGCTATAACCCTTATCCAGGTACTGAGTTTTTTCAAGAAGTAGTTGTATCAGGATGGATAATTCCAAAATCCAATGAAGAGTGGGCTAAATATAATAGGAAGATCTCTGCAGACGAAGCAGGTTTCAATATATCTCAAAAACACATTGATGTACTTAAAAGATATGATGTCATATGAATACTGATATTAGATATAAAAATATATTAGTCACCGGTGGAGCTGGATTTATTGGCTCAAATCTTTGTCGGAAACTAATAAATGATGGCGTTTCTATATGGTGCCTAGACAATTTAATTACAGGTAAAATAGAAAATGTTAAAGATTTGTTTCATTGTGAACGGTTTCATTTTATCGAACAAGATATTAAAACATTAGATTTTAAGATACTCCCTTCAGATATAGATGCAATCATCAATCTTGCTAGTATAGCGTCTCCTAAAGCATATTATGCAAGACCTATTGATACATTGTTAACATCTGTCCTTGGAGTGTATAATTTACTACAGTATGCAAAGAAGGAGGATATTGTGTTATTACAAGCATCAACAAGTGAAGTCTATGGAGATCCAGCTTGTGATATCCTTAATGAATCGTATTGTGGCAATGTCTCTTGTACAGGACCTCGGGCATGTTATGATGAAGGTAAAAGAACGGCAGAAACTTTGTGCATGGATTATCATCGATTATATAATGTGAAAGTGAAAATCATAAGAATTTTTAACACTTACGGGCCATACATGGATATTTGTGATGGTAGAGCTATCCCAGAATTCATTTATCGTTCACTACATAACAGAGATCTCATTATTTATGGTGATGGCAAACAGACAAGAAGCTTCATGTATATTGATGATCTGTTAGAGGCCATTTATAATGTGATGAATCTTGATGATATTTATACTTACCCCATTAATATTGGAAATCCCAATGAAGAATACACTATTAGTGAGGTTGCAGAAACAATAATACGAACACTTGATTCAAAATCTAAAATTATATACAAAGAAAAACTTCAAGATGATCCTTATAAAAGGAAGCCTGATATAACAAAGATTACAACTAAAACTAATTGGCGTCCGTTGGTATCATTAAAAGAAGGACTTTTAAAAACAATCGATTATTTTGAGAATTATGATCATTCTGCCTAAAATAACTGAAGCTTCTATAGACCTTTCAACTATATGTCAATTGCGTTGTGTGGAGTGTTCAACATCCAAAGGAATCACGCATAAAGGTATTGTTGGTAAAGGTCAGTTTAAAATAGAACAGTTTGTGGATTTTGTCAATAATAATCCACAAATCAAGCGTATTGAGATGTCGAATTGGGGTGAGATTTTTTTAAATAAGGATATTGCTCAAATCATTAAATATGCTTATGAACACAATATAGTTTTATATTGTGGCAATGGAACTAATTTCAATGATGTTGATGACTTAGTACTAGAATATTTGGCTAAATATAAAGTTGAGTACTTAAACTTGTCTATAGATGGAGCGACACAAGAAACATATGAGAAATATAGAGTAAGAGGAAATCTAGAAAAGGTATTCCATAATATAGAGAGGTTAAACTTTTATAAGAATAAATATCATTCTGAATATCCAAGATTATCATGGCAGTTTGTAATCTTTGGGCATAACGAGCACGAACTACCACTTGTTAAAAAACTGTGCGAAAAATATAATATGGCATTCAATCCTAAATTGAACTATTCGACATTTTCACCAGTTATAGATAAAGAATTTGTTAGAAAAGAGAGCGGCTTAGGGGTTGCTGATAGACAAGAATATAAAGAACTACACAAAAAGGAGTATAAGATTCCTTGTTATCATTGTTTCTCAAGTCCCCAAATTAATTGGAATGGCGACATATTGGGGTGCAGTGTAAATAAATGGAAAACATTAGGTAGCATAACAAACAAGAGTATAGAGGAATGGACTAATAGTGAAACATTTAGAACTCTTGTAAGGGTATTATTTGAAGGGACCGAATGTCCACCAGAACTACCCTGCTTATATTGTCCTAACTATCAAAAGATATTAAAGAATACTTTGACTCTAGAGGGGTTAGAGCAATACAATAGATACGTTCCAACTGCATTAAAGAAAAATGAATTATCCAAATAAGTTAACAATAGAAATTGATATAACGCACCGATGTAATTTACATTGCAGGCATTGCAATAGACTTTGTAACGCAGAGTCAATGTATGGTGTTGTAAGAGAGCACAAAGATATGGAAAAAAAACATATTGATTTTTTATGTTCTCAAATCAAAGCAAACCCCAAGGGGAAAATCGGACTTCTAAGAATAATTGGAGGTGAACCTTTGCTCTCCAAAATCTTGGACTATGCGATATATTGTTTTGAAACATTGATTTTAGAGGGGTTTGCCGATAACATCAATATTGTAACAAATGGTACAGTTATACCTACAGAGAAAAGTAAGAAATATCTAGTCTATTCACCTATATGCATAGGTGACATGATAAAATCGAAAGGAGGGATATTAGCAAAAGATGAAGTATGTAGTATTAAAAATGTCAAGCACAGAAACATAACAATAAGTCCAATTGATATGAATTTGAGAGCAAATAAATGCGATAGAATTGGTGTTTGCGGGATACAATATTCTGTTTATGGGTTTTCATATACAGCTGCTTGTTTCCCAGCTATGTATGTTTCACAGATGAACCACAAACGCTTTTTGAAATATTTGCCAGAAGATATAAATATGTTTTTTGATTCTGATTTCGAAAAGGATGTTTGTTCTATTTGTGTATCAGCAATAGAAAATTATAAGTCAATTATTTCAAAAGATCCACAAAAACAGGATCTCAAATATATTGGCTTAGCATGGCAGACTTTGATAAATCAAAATTCAGAGCTTTTTAAGGAGCCTGATACGACCTGGATAAATAACTGGAAAAAAGAACAAGTATAATGGTACTAGATAAAGAACAATTTGATGCTTTCCGTATGGAAATAGCGACATTTGGCAATATTCCTATATTAAGTAAGTATTGCGGCATAGGATGTGTGTTTTGTAAAGTACACACAGACTCTTATCTCGGACAATATCCTAAGATACCAATGATAGATGAAGAAGATTTGATTAACGGATTTAAATACATTAATTCAAATGTAAATTATGCCCGACTTGGAGCAGGTGTATTGGTTGCTCCTCATACTGATCCATTTCTTCACCCGAAGATATATGACTTCATAAAAATAGCATCTGATTATTTCCCACAAAAAAAGATAACCACTGTTACAACAGGTGCATATATTAGAGAAGATAAAGTTGATTTCCTGAATTCAATTTCTAATTATGGAGTAGACTTATCGTTAATTACAATGCAAGAACAGAGAGAAGCAATTATACCACGTTCTGAAAGAGAGCGTACAATGTTCCTTCTTAAATATGCTCCATTAAATAAGTGCACTTTAATGTTTACTGGAAATCTTGAAGAGATAAAGAGAGACTTAGAACTTCTACATGAATTAGGAGTACATAAAAGAGTGCGCCAGATCCTTGTTAGAAGAATGGAACATACTGCTATTTCTCAACCAAGATTAAAGCAATTATCGCAAAAATGTATAGATAATTATGAAAAGTGTATAACATGGGTTAAGGCGAATTACCCCAATGTCATATTTACTGTTCCAATCCTGAAAGATGTATTTAGAGGAGGTAATAATGAATATTTTATTGATGCAGATGAACGTATAAAAAAAATAAAGGCTGTTATCGCTAACTTCTCTGAAGACATTTTCGTTAATTTAATTTGTCCTCTTTCTGGATATGAGTATTTTACAAAAGCTTTTAAGAACATGCCTAATGTAAAAACGAATCTTATACAAAATCATTTGTATGGTGGCTCAGTATCAGTTGCAGGACTTTTAAATCACAGAGATATTCGTGAGCAATTTAAACCATCCAAGAATGATGTCATGTTTCTCCCTGTTGAGATGTATAATGCTGATGGTCAAGATCTTTTAGGCGAGCACATGAATGAACTTGTAAAATATTATAACACTAAAATAATATTAAGCTGATGGAAAATATAAGATGGACTAAATATAGAGTGTTGGTTACAAATAAATGTAATTATAGATGCCCATTTTGTCATAACGAAGGTCAAGATAAATCTACTAAAAACGATTTTATGACATTAGAAGATTTTAAAATGCTTGTAGATTTACTGACCACAGAAGATATTGAAGAATTAAATATAAGTGGTGGCGAACCTTTTATTAACAAACATATTGTCAACATGATTGAATATGCGGATACGCATCTTAAATGTGATATAAGTTGCGCTACCAATCTTTCTCTTATAAGCCAAAGTCAAATAAAAAGGTTGGCAAGAACACGTGTGAAATTTAATATTCAATTCCCATATGTTGATGAAAAATCATTTAAAGAAAGTACAGGCAATGGAAATAAAGATACAATTCTTCAAAATATAAAATTATGTAAGGAAGCAAATATAAATGTTGGACTTAATACAGTAGTGCAAAATGCTGATGTTCAAAAATACGAAAGAATAATATTATTTTCCATAGAAAATGAGCTTCCGCTAAAATTGCTACCTCAAATTGGGAATAGAGATAGTTATAAATACAAAGACTTTATTATTCCTATTCTCAATAGATATTCTGTGGATTTTAAAGATAAGAAATCTGGAGCCTTAAAATGGAGTTTAAAAAAGGATGGACATTTTACATCTGTGCTCTATATAGATTCACCATGCTTCTACAGTGATATTAAAACTTGTAGGAATTTTGCAGAATTGAGGATACATCCTAATTTAGCTGCACAAACATGTATTCTAAAGGATTCTACTATTAAATTACAATTTAATCAAGGTTTCCAATTAGTGAAAAATCAATTACAAGAATTATGGAACAACTTCACAATATGCTAGTTAGCTACAATTCTCGATATATACCTGCAAATTACCGTCGGTCATGGAGCAATCAGTTTTGCGAACAACAATTTCCACTTTATTGGGAAAAAGTTTTTTTTGAATTGAAAAAATTTGATAGAAATAGTAAAATTATAGAGGTTGGCTGTGGTCAGGGAGATGTAACAAGCATCATGTGCTATCTTGGATTTAAATATGTGAGAGCATATGAGATGGATGAACAAATGTGTGAGGTCGCGACAAAAAAATTGGAATATTTATTCGGAAGGACAGATGTTATAGTCTGCAAAAAATACCCTCAAAAATATGAAACTGCTGACATACTTATTCTTGTCAACTGCGCCTATGCTGATGATTGTGTTACAAGAAATGACTATATAAATAAAATGCTTGATTTCTATATATATGCAGGGAAACCAAAAGTCTTTTTACTTGAAGTCATTGATCCGGAATATGACATACCTGACGATAACTTTCCTTATTGCATACGATTAACTGAGGATGATATATGTGCTATGTTTCCACAAGCCTCTATTCATTGGTATCAAACATATCGCTACCCAATAAATAAACGTACAAAAAAATTATATGTAATTCAACATTAAAATGAAAATCACAATTGTAACGAATGAATACTCTGTTGAAGGTGGAGGCTTATCTTATAGCTGTATTCAATACCATCTTTTACTTAAAGAGCTTGGGCATGATGTGTCTATATTATCTTCAGGCTTATATAATTGCGATGTCATTCACGGAGGATATAACAACGGATTGGGAAAAAATTTAGCATATGAAGCCAAATTAAAGCAAGATTCAAAAAATATTGAAAACACACAACTTTTAATTGCTTTTGGTGGAGGTTTTAATGGGTATTATGCAGCACTTTTGGCAGGTAAATCCAATATAAGATTTTGGTTGATGCTGCGAGGTTCTGATGGGAACTTGGCAAAATGGGATTATGAGTCTTGCTATTATTTGAACTACTCTGTAAATATAGCAGAAAGAATAATATGTCTGTCAGTAGAATTGGCTGAAAATGTAAAGCTACTAACCCGTAAGAATATAAGAGCCAATATTATTCCAAATTTTGCATCGAGATTAAATGTGAACGTAAAGCCATTTTCATATCCAAGATTGTGTATTGGTTGTGGAGCATCACACATGAATGAAAAGAAAGGTCTTAGTCGTCTTATTGAATTAGTTGCATTATATAATAAAAAGTATGAAGAGAAAATACAACTTGAAGTAGTAGGAGCTGTAGATGAAGATGTGTTATCTCAATACCAACAACGTATTAAATTTCTTGGAGTAGATTCAAACATAATTTTTTTAGGTGTAAAATCGAGGAACGAATTTAGGTCAATTCAAAAGAATTGGCAGTTATATATACAAACATCAGTATGCGAAGGTATGGGTAATTCTGTTACTGATAGTATGTCACAGGGAACACCTGTAATGATAACCGATACAGGCTTTGTTGCAGAATTTGCCAGAGAACAATTTCCACAAATGGTATTTTCTTCTTTTGACCCAGAGAAAATGGCAATAGAAATACACGACATGCTTTCAGATCCATCTGCAACTGAAAAGTATCAAAAAGTTTATGAATCATTTTTTTCGGAAATATCAAAAATAAAAGTAAAAGAAATTTGGTCTAAACTTTTAAACAGGAATGTCAAAGAAAGTCTTACACCTGAATTGAACACAATAATATCTGTTTCTCTTCATGATGTAGCAGGAGAGAAACATGATAATATTACTACACCAGTTGAAGTATTTAAGAAATTTTGCGAAGACGTTTTTATAGCTGGATATAAATTATGCTCTATGAAGGAGTATATGTATCTCTCTCTATCAGAACGGAATAGGTGCATTGTTTGTACATTTGACGATGGGTATATAGGGCTATTACATAATGCTATGCCAATAATGAATGAATATGGCTATACCGCAACAGTTTTTGTATGTTCTGAATATATGGGGAAAATTAATGATTGGAATTGTAAAGATAAGTCCAAAAGGATGCATTTGTCTTGTGATGATCTTAGGATTTTACAGAATAATGGATGGGAAATAGGTTCTCACGGCGTTACACACCGATCTTTACTCAGATTGAATGAAACCGAAATAGAGAAAGAACTCTTCGAATCAAAAAACATTCTAGAATCCCTATTCGGAACAATTAAATCATATGCTTACCCTTATGGAGATTATAATAATTACATAATGAAGAAAGTAGGTAATTTTTATGATTATGGATTTCTTCTTACACAAGGAGGAGTTTTTCGGTTCATCCGCAGTTCTGTTGGATAAAGATAAGCTGCTGATATTCAAGTATTTGTATTATCTTGTATGTTCATAAGTCCCTGATAATCAGTACCTGTATATTGATTAAATTGAAATTTAGGGCTATAAAACTATCCGGCTTATCCATACTTCAAATTATATAACAAAACTATTGATTTTTAATCTTTTAAAAGAAAAACTCGATGTGCTCAATTTTATGTTGCTGAAAGGCCATCCAACAAAACTGCGGAAGAACCGCAAAAGACGGCTTATTGGAATGGCTTTTATTTTCCGTCAGAAGGTAAACCTCATCATGAGGCGCACCCCGTTTTTCTTTGCGGTAGGCAGACCGTTGTAGTTCAGGCGGTGTACGAACTGCACGTGGAATATCTTGAAGATGTTGTGTATTCCGGCTATCAGCTCTATGTAGGGCCTATGGGGGTCCATTACGTACGAGCCTTCGGGAAACTGCATCAGCAGCGGGTCGCCCGCGTTGGCGGCCAAGGTGGGATTGTTCTTGTCGGTAAGCGTGCCCCACAGCACTTTCACTCCAAGCCACTCTCGCCATTTCAGCTTCTTTATCAGCGGTATGCGATTGAATATCTTTCCGTTGAGGTCCCACGACACGTCGAGAGAGGCGTATCTGTCGTTGAGGAACTCCATGTTGTTTATCATGTTGAACGTCTCGTCCTCGACGATGTACGACAGGTTGGCGGCCGGCATTATGAGCAGGGGGAAGGGCACTTTGTTCCACTGTATGCCGCCCTTGAGGGTTACGTCGAGCTTGCCCCAGCTGTTTAGCCAAAAGCGTTTGTAGACGCTGGCCTCGGTAAAGTTGTAGTTATAATCGCCACCGAGCACTCCTTTCACGCCGACCGTATGCGAGAGGGTGAACACGGGCGGGTCGTAATTAATCTTCAGCCGCCGCTGCTTCGTGTTTACGTACGTCTCTCCCGGGGCGTAGCGCAGCTCTATCGATGCCTCGGTTGTGCGTATCTTGCCGTGCTCAATGGCGGGAGTTTCAGCGTCGTATAGCGACAAGGGCGTGAAGTACAGCTTTCCGCAGGCCTCGTTCTCCTCGGTCTTCAGCTTGACCGTGGTCTTGAATCCCCAGTCCTGTTCGTACTCGAAGGCCAGTTCCTGGCGGTTGTAGAACATCATCTTGTCTACGTCCGTCCATTTGAACGAGGTGAACACGTTGTCCTTGTCGGTGGGCATAAACTTGTCTGACGGCGAGCATACGTCGTACGTCGACGTGAAGGTAAGCGTTCGCTTGGGGAATTCCCACGGCATGTATTCTTTCTTGTTGAACGAGTAGGTCACCTGTCCCTTATAGTAGTTCTTCCTGCTGTCCCAGCCGCGGGCGTAATATCCGGAGACAAAGAGGTGCGGATTCAGGTTGGCCGTAGTCTGGGCGCTCAGCCTCGTACGCATGCCGTCGATGAAGTTCGTGCTTACCATCGTGTTGATGGGGCCTATGTCAACAAGGCTCGGATGTGTTTTGCCGCCCGTCTCGACGTAGTTCTCTATGAGGACTTTCATGCCGAACAATAGGTACTTGAAGCCCTTTGTCTTCGTAAGGTTGTCGATGAACGTACCCATTCCACGCTCGCTACCGGTCAGTTCCACGGTGCGGTTGTCCGCCCAGAAATCGTCACCCCGCATTCTTGAACTTGGGTCGTACTTGACTTTCGCCTTGCCCTTGAAGGCCTTGTCGGGTATAGGGTCGAACGCGTAGTCGGTCATTCTGGTCGTCCGTATCACCACGGCCTTGGTAAGGAAGTCGACCACAGACATCTCGACATACATATCGTCGGTGGTCAACACCCACTCTCCGTTGGGCAGCTTGGTGAACTCCTGGGTTACGCTGAGGTTGTCGGTAAAGTTTACGTCGCTTTTCCGTGGGAGCGACAACCGGCATTTCTTGACGTGCAGCGTAGAGTCGGTCAGCACCCACAGTTCGCCCCTGAAGCCGAAGTCTTGCTGGTTGTTAGGCGTAAACTCCAGGTGATAGCACTCGTCGCGGTCTACGTACACGGTGTCGACTATATAAAAGCGGTAGAAGGCTATGGCGTCTTTGCCGATAGGGCTTGTGAACGGATATTGCAGCAGGCGTATCTGGTCGTCGTACAGGTCGACGTCGGTGAAGACGTCCTTCAGCACCGTGTTGAGCATCTCTCCGGTCTGTATCAAGTCGTTGACACCGGTGGCCCTCTGTCCGAGCACTATGGTCTTCTCCTTCTTCGGGTCTTTTCTGTATATATGCTGGGTTACGGTCTCGTCGACGGACAGCGGCAGGATGAGCTTGTTGTTGTACGGGCAGAACTCAATCTGGTTGACAAGCCACTGGCGGTTCTTGCCCTTTTCCTTCTCCACTTCGGCGGGCGTGATGTCGTTGACGGCAAGGGTAAGCTTCTGGTATTTATCGTAACGGTAATAGTCATGGTTCTCAAGGTCGTTACGCTTCTTGGCCGCTATGACACGCTTCATCAACTCAACGGCGGGGTTGTTCTTGCGGCTGTACTTACCCTTCTTGCCCCTTACCGTAACCTCTTTCAGCCTCTTGGTGTCGGGCTTCAGCGTGATACGCATCCGGGCGGGAGTGTTCGGGCCTATGAGTATCTGCAGCGTCTTGTAACCTACAGCGCTTACCGTAAGGTATTCGTCGTTGAGGCGTGGTATGGAGAAACTGCCGTCGCTGCCGCCGGACACGACCACCTTGCCCTTCTTGTACTGCAAGCCGGGATGCGGGATGGAGTCTCCTGTCTCTTCGTCGACTACCACCCCCCGTATTGTCTGCGCGTCGATTGCCAATGAGAATATCAATAGCAACAATACAAATGCCTTTCTCATTTCCCTAACCTATATATTATTTTGACATATTATCATGCAAAACGTTTAATCCAAGCTGCGACAAGTCTGTTATAACTGCGTCAGGAAGGGTCTCGTCATGCGTTTCGTCCGTCCATCCCTCGCCCTTGAGCCATACGGCATGACAGCCCGCACGCTTTGCCGGAACAATGTCATTGCCGTAACTGTCGCCTACTACGACAACCTCATCCGGCTCCAGCCCCAGTGCCTCTACGCCGAGGGTGAATATCCGCGGGTCGGGCTTCCGTATTCCTACGACGGCCGACTCTACTACGTGGTCAAACAGACCGCCAAGGCCGAACTCGTCAAGCACGACGCCGATGTTACCGTAAAAGTTGCTCACAAGCGCCATCGGATACCTGGGCTTCAGCCGTTCCAGCGCGTAGCGGCTTCGCTCCGTCTGCCGCTTCACTTCATCGTAAAGGCGGTCGAGCATGGCTCGGCGCAGACTGTCGAGGCCTCTCCCGCTACGGCCGATACGCCCAGAGGCCTCAAGCCATCCGAGCTCTATGGCAAGCTTTGCGTCAAGAGTGCGGTAGAACGTATAGTCCGGCTGTATGACAGGGGTGCGTCCGAGCGTGCGCTCGGCATACACGTACGCCTCACGGAAGTCGCCTTCGCTTACGCCGGAGCCGCTTTCGACATAAGCCTGCCATAACACTTTGCCCCAATGCCGGCCGCCCGTGTCAAGCGTACCGCCATAATCGAATATCAGTCCCTTAACCATTGCATATCTCCTTTATCATTTCACGGCACAGGCTCTCATGCCTCTTATGCATGTATATATATAATATGGTGAAAACGGTGACCTCTACCAGCATGTACACCCACGGGCAGCCAACGAGGCACGTTACATAAATACATACCGCGCGGACGTTGAACGTCAGTATATTCGTATATTTCATGAGCGGCCTGCTGCCCTCGATGAACCTGCGCCTCAGCCCCTCCGGCATGTACGCCACGTCGCCGTACTTATCGTTCACGGCCGCCATCATGCGCTGGAACGACGGCGTACGGCGCTCCTGGCTGCGGCAGTAATTGGAGTAGTTGTAGTAAAACATGCGGGCTATCAGCGGACTGCCCTTGGGCAGGGCGTCGTAGATGGCACGCTGGCCGGCGTACGTGTCAAGTTCGCTACCCTGCCGCCCATTGAGGAAGAGCAGGTGTATCTGGCGGTAATAATCAGCCAACGAGCTCTGGGGCGAATGGCACAACACGCCGGCGATGAACGCCAGCACCCATATCCACGGCCCCCACACGCCGTCTACACCGCCCGGCATGAGCTGGAACGTGAGCCGGCAGCACAAAGCGAAATATATGGAGAAGAACCATATATCGCCGGCGAATCCGTCGATTACACGCCCCACAAGCGTCTTTTTACCCGTAAGGCGGGCCAGCTGTCCGTCGGCCGAGTCGCAGAAGTTGGCCGACATCAGCAGCGCCACTCCCGCCAGGTTGTGGTACAAGTCGGCATGATAGAACATCCACGCGGCCGCCACGCCGAGCACAACAGATACCGCAGTGACGGCGTTGGGGTGAATGCCGAGGCGCTTGCAGGCCAGCGCGATAACCAGGCCTACGGGCCTGTTAAAGTGCATGTCGAGCCATTCCTCCGTGTCGGTCGACTTTATCGAAGCATAGAGAATTTCCTTAAACTTGGTCATATCCTATCGGATGGTTTTGCTTTTACCTTTTTGTCTACTGTCTTTTTACCTTCTCACAAACAATCTTGGCTATTGCCTCGGCGGCCTCATTGCGGCACATGGCGAAACTGGGCCAGTCGTTGAAGTCGATGAACGCGTACGTCCCGTCACGGCGCACGATACAATCACCGCCGTAAACGTCGACCCCTACGAGCGAAGCAAGGCGCCCGGCGTCGCGCTTCATGTCGTCTGCAGGGAAGCGGTAATGCACCGGACGGCCGTTCACCAGCTCGTCGCCGAACTTTGAATATAGGCCGTCGCCGGGATAGAACGTCCTGAAAAACCCCGTTCCGCCTACTCCGTAGAACTTGACAAGGTCGCCTTCCACATGCGCCGTAACGACAACGTCCTTTATTCCCCTCGCCCTGAAACGCTCCAGCGCGGCGTCTCTGCCGGCCTCGTCGGCAGCATGCACAACGTCGCCACGTTCCTGGGCGGCCTCGTCGCCACGCTTTATCCAATAGCCGTTGCTGCCCGAAAGCGGCGCGGCCGGTATGCCGGCACTCCGCATAAGGCGGTCAACCGTGCTGCGGGCACAACGCCTTACGCCCCCAGGAGCGTTGATAACCGTACAGCCTTGCGCCTCCATCCGCTCCAGTACGTCGAGCGCCGCCGCCGAACGGGCCATCGTCAGCACCACGGCATCCTCCCTGTCAGGCCGGAGCTGCTCCTCGCCCACGGTCTTGACGGCAATCCCTCTCCCGGCCAGAAGCAAGGCGACGGCGTCCATCACGGCCCTGTCACGGTCGACAGAGTTAGGCGAAAAGCGTTCGGCACGGTATACACAGAGTACTCCACTCATACGTTTACGCCTATAAAACGCTCTGCCTTGGCGATGTCGGCAGCATGGTCAATGTCGAACACCTTGCCCATGTCATAAGCCTTAAGGAGCAATCCTTTCCTCAGCAGGGCTCTCTGGAAGTTGCGCATGCGGCTCTCGCCAGCCCCGACGCACTCCCTCAGCACGTCAAGCGAGCGTGGGGCAAGCCCATAGACCCCTGCCGATACGAAACGGCACGCCTCGCTCTCGTCAAGAAATCCCGTTATGTTCATGTCGCCGTCGGTGCGCACATATAGCGGCTTCTCGTCGTCAACGTATCCCGTAACGCCCATCACACCGTCGGCAGTGCCGCCTATTACCGAAGACAACGTGCCGACATAACTCCTGAAAGCGCTCTCGGTGAACACCGTGTCGACCGTCGTAAGGCAGAACGGGGCTCCATCAAGCCTGTCGGCAATGGCCATCAGGCTGTGCATCGAGCTGGGCGTAAGCGCCTCCACCGCCTCTACCGGCACGTGCCTGGCACCCGCCCCGGCGCGGCATAGCCTGCCTATATGGTCGGCCATGCCGTCCGTGCCGCCACGATATACAATCACTATACCCGTAGCCCCGTTGTCAGAGAATATGCGTACGAGCCTGTCTATAAGCGGTTCGCCGCCAAGCCGCACCAATGGCTTGGGCCCGGCCACGCCCTCGGCAGCAAGCCTGGAGCCTTCGCCCGCCGCGATTATGGCATATTTCATCGTCAAGATATATTCAATTAATCGGCAAAATTAGGCATAATAGGCGACAAAAGAAAACTTTTTATGGTATTTTTAGTTTTTTCATTGGAGTTTAAAGACAAAAAGGACTTTATTCAGGTAAAAGAGGTTAATCGGCATATCTATTTACCGTTTGCCGTCTTTCACGTCGCGAAAGGGCACCTTTCATGATGCAAAAGGCCACCTTTTACATTACGGAAGACGGCCTTTTACAATCGTAAGCAACGGGCCTCGTTTTGTTACGGAACGTAAGATACCGCCCCGTACCACGCCGCGACAGTAACATTCAACCAGCAAAACGTTTACGGATTACGGCCGGCAGACAGCCGGCAATGGCTCTGCCGGCCAACACCCAACGCACATCCGGCGTACAGATGGCATACGTATTTTTATCACATAATGGCTAAAAAAACACAAGCAAAGTACATCATTTCCATTTTTTTACTATTTTTGTAAACTGGAAACACTGCCGGACAACATCCCGGCCATGAAAACTAATACCAAGGCAAAACTGAAGAAGAGCATAAAACCGCAATTAAATAGAATGAAGACAAAACTTATTTTACAGTTACTCTCTGCCGCCACGATATGCGGCGCGCAGCAGAGAAAGGTGACCACGCTGGCCGACGGCTGGCTGTTCTCACGTGACAAACTTACGTGGCAGCAGGTAAGCGTGCCGCACGACTGGGCCATCAACGGACCGTTCGACAAGAAATGGGACTTGCAGACCGTAGCAATCGAGCAGGACGGAGAGACCGAGGCCACCGAGAAATCGGGCCGTTCGGGCGCCCTGCCGTGGATAGGCAAAGGCCATTACAAAACCACTATTACCCTGCCTGAAGGCTACGGGCACGCCGAACTGCTGTTTGACGGCGCCATGAGCGAGCCCGTAGTAAAGGTCAACGGCAAGGAAGCCGGACGATGGGCATACGGATACAACGCCTTCAGAGTGGACATCACGCCATACGCCAAGGCCGGACGCAACACCGTTGAGGTTGACCTGCAAAACGTGGAAGAGAGCAGCCGCTGGTATCCCGGAGGCGGAATATACCGCCCGGTCAAGCTAATCGTCACTTCAAAAACTCGGCTCAACGAGTGGGAAGGATGGTTCCGTACGGAAAAAATCTCGTCGAAAAAGGCTACCTTGAACATGTCTGCCAAAGTTGACGGATACGAGAACGCCGGCAACACAAAGGTAAGATTCACGCTGACCGACGCCAACGGCAACACCGTTTACGAAGAAACACTGCCCATAACCCCGGCTGACGGACGCGCTACGGTTACCGGCGAAGTGGAGAATCCGCAGCTGTGGTCACCCGAGACACCTTATTTATATACGCTCACGACAACCGTTCTGGACGGCGGCAAGCAGGTTGACGAGACGTCAAAGCGCGTAGGCATACGCACCGTCGACGTGTCGGCAAAGCACGGATTCCGCCTTAACGGAGTGAGCCGGAAAATCAAGGGCGTATGTCTCCACCACGACTTGGGCCCCATAGGGGCGGCCGAGAACAAGGCTGCGCTTATCCGCCAAATCCGTATAATGAAGGAAATGGGCTGCGACGCGATACGCACTTCGCACAACATGCCGTCAACAATGCAGATGGAAGTGTGTGACTCGATGGGCATTATGGTAATGGCCGAGAGTTTCGACATGTGGATTTATCCTAAATGCAAGAACGGATACGCCCGCTTCTTCAAGGAGTGGAGCGACCGCGACATAACAAATCTTGTGCTCAACCACCGCAACCACCCGTCAATTATCATGTGGAGTATCGGTAACGAGATACCCGAACAGTGGAGCGAAGAGGGCCGCGAGATAGCCCGCCACCTGCAGGACCTGTGCCATAAGCTCGACCCTACAAGGCCGGTGACACAAGGTATGGACAAGGCCGAAGACGCCTTGAAGTCCGGATTTGCGCAAGTAATGGACGTACCGGGCTTCAACTACCGAGTGCATAAGTACGACAACAACATAAAACAGCTGCCGCAGGGCTTCCTGCTGGGTAGCGAAACGGCCTCGACAGTCAGTTCAAGAGGCGTGTACAAGTTCCCGGTGAAGGTGCAGTATGATGCCGAATACCCGGACGGACAATGCTCGGGATACGACACGGAGTACTGCTCGTGGAGCAATCTGCCCGACGACGACTGGGCAATGCAGGAAGACCGCAAGTGGACTATCGGCGAGTTTGCGTGGACAGGATTCGATTATCTCGGTGAGCCTACGCCCTATAATGAGTACTGGCCGTCGCGTTCGAGCTACTTCGGGATATGCGACCTTGCCGGACTGCCCAAAGACCGCTACTGGCTTTACCGCAGCCACTGGCGCAAGGACTCGCCAACACTACATCTCCTGCCGCACTGGACGTGGCCGGGACGTGAGGGAGAAGTCACTCCGGTGTACTGCTACACGTCATATCCCGAGGCCGAGCTCTTCGTCAACGGCAAGAGCCAGGGTCGCAAGAAGCATGACAAATCATCACGCCTCGACCGCTACCGCCTGCGCTGGAACGACGTTGTGTACCAGCCGGGCAACATAACCGTAGTGGCATACGACGCTAAGGGCAACGCCGCCGATACCCTGACGGTAAAGACCGCGGGCGAACCGGCACGGATTGTGCTCAATGCCGACAGGCAGACTATATCGTCAAAAGGCCGTGACCTGTCGTTCGTAACGGTAAGCCTCGTTGACAAGGACGGCAACCCATGCCCCACGGCAGACAACGAAATGGCTTTTGACGTTAAGGGAGCAGGCTCGTTCCGCGCTGTATGCAACGGCGACGCGACATCGCTCGTGACGTTCAATTCGCACCAAATGCCATTGTTCAGCGGCAAGCTGGTTGTAATAGTTGAGGGTGAACAGCCAGGAACGGCTACGCTGACGGTTAGTTCGGAGAGACTGCCTGACGCAACACTGCCGATTGAAGTCAAATAATAATTGACATATCTCCACGTAAAACAGGAAGTCGACGGTTTATGCGTATCCGTCGACTTCCTGTTTTGCGTATTTCTTACAACGGTCTGCGCCATACCGTTCTTTACACTACCACACATAATGTATGCGCCACTCTTATTTCAGTTAAATTAACAATAGCATGGTGACGGCTTAACATCAGCATTTAACATAATGCAGGGTCGTGAGAGGACATGAATACGGCAGACTTCCGGCGAATAGACATCAAACATTTGTCCGGATATGTTATTCGTCGCAAGGTGAGGGAAAATACAAGGCTAAAGACGGCCTTCGGACATGCCATTAACGGCCTTTGGCAACGCCAAACACGGTCTTTTAGACTTCAATATGCCGTATTTTACATTGCCTTTGATATGGGAATAATTGTTCATCGAGCATAACATGCTTATTACCAAGCCATTACACACAGTGTAAAAAAAACGGTGTTTTTCGGCAAACGGCCGCCAACGCCATCGCGATACGTATTTAACATGAGTTAATTAACACGTGTACTTGAATTTTGCTTAATAATAGTTAAACACCATGTCGACAACGAAAAAATAACAAACTGAAACAAGTACAATAAAGACGGAATAACGTCGTTATTCTAAACGGTATAGGAATAATGATCAAACACTAACCGAAATATGAACAAACTGTTAACTAAATGCTGCCTGGCAACGCTGTTGCTGGCGGGACTCGGCGTAGTCACGACCGCCAAAGCAGGCAAGGAAAAGCAGGTGTATATCCCTATGGACTACTCCACATGCGGATACCACGCCTCCGAAACGGCTATACCTGACGTAGCCAATGCCGTATATGTAGAATGTAGTGACGGAGACATGCACGACATACTGCAAAAGGCAATAGATTACGTGTCGTCACTGAAACCCGACAAAAACGGCCGCCGAGGCGCCGTGCTGCTGGGTGCCGGCACTTTCAATATCGACAAGCCGCTACGCATCTGCGCTTCGGGAGTAGTACTGAGAGGCTCCGGACAAGACAAGACAACGATAATCAAGCGCGGAATAGACCGCGGGGCGCTGCTCTACATCGAGGGAGACATGAGAATAAGCGGCGGAGACACCATTGCGATTGACGGCACAAAAACTCCCGCCGGGGCAACAACGCTCACAATCGCGTCGGCAAAAGGCCTGAAGACAGGCGACAGGATAAGGATTGTAAGACCGTCGACAAGGGAGTGGATAGAGTCTCTTGGATGTTACGACTTCGGCGGCGACCTTGACTATACAGGCTGGAAACCGGGCGACATCGACATTACATGGGACAGAACCATCGTATCGGCAACCGGCAACAGCATAACCATTGACGCTCCTATAACCACCACCCTTGACCAAAAATACGGCGGCGGATACTTAATAACCGAATACAACCAAGGCGAAATAACCGAATGCGGCATTGAGAACATGACACTTGTATCCGAGCACAACACGTGGAATCCCAAGGATGAAGACCACTGCTGGGACGCTATATGGATGGACAACACGCGCGACTGCTGGGTAAGACGAGTAAACTTCAGGTCATTCGCAGGCAGCGCCGTAAACATACAGAAGAACACAAGCCGCATCACGGTTGAAGACTGCATCGCTTCAGAGCCGGTATCAGAAGTAGGCGGATGGCGACGCGGCGTGTTCATCACCCGCGGGCAGCAGACACTGATACAGCGCTGCGTATCACGTAAGGGCATACACGACTTCGCGGCTGGGTTCTGCGCTGCAGGGCCCAACGCCTTCGTACAGTGCGAAGGTGAGGAAAGCCTCGGCTTCAGCGGCAGCATAGGGTCATGGGCAGCCGGCCTTCTTTTCGACATCGTAAATATCGACGGCAACGACATAGCATTCAAGAACCTTGAACAATTCCAGTTCGGAACAGGCTGGAACACTGCCAACAGCATGCTGTGGCTATGCACCGGCTCTACGCTTTGGTGCTATTCGCCCGACGCCGACAACCGCAGTAGCGCCAATGGCTGCTGGGGAACACTGACCGGCAACGCCGAATGGACAAGCAGCAACGAGCACGTACAGCCACGAAGCCTGTTCTACGCACAGCTGGAGAAGCGCGTGGGTGAAGGCAAGGCCATCAACGGATACATCCTGCCGAGAAGCACCAACGCAACAAGCAGCCCCGAAATAGAACAGGCACAGGAAATGGCAAGACAGTCGCTGACTGTTCCGAGACTGACACTCGAGATGTGGCTCGACTCCATCCCTTATACGGCAAGTACCGACCCCGCCGGCGTAAAAGACATTAAAAATGTAAAATTGAAAAACAACAAAGTCGCGAAGGATATTGCCCAAGCACCTAAGTTCGCCATAACCAACGGACATATCACAGCAGACGGACGCCTCGTTACCGGCAACAGATACCATATACCATGGTGGGCAGGCAGAGTGAAAGACAATTTCGTAAAGAAAGGCGCAAAACCTGCCATCACAAGATTCGTGCCCGGACGCGAAGGCTTAGGCTGGACAGACCGTATAGATTCAGTAGTAAACTACCTGAAGGCAAACGGCTACTGCATGCTCGACCACAACTACGGATTGTGGTATGACTTACGCCGCACGGACCATGAGCGTGTGCGCCGTGCCGACGGCAATGTGGAAGCGCCGTTCTACGAACAGCCATTCTCACGCACGGGCAAAGGCACCGCATGGGACGGACTTAGCCGATATGACCTGACAAAGCCTAATCTTTGGTACTGGTCGCGCCTGAAAGAGTTTGCTGAAAAAGGAGCAAAGCAGGGACTTATGCTGTTCCACGAAAACTATTTCCAGCATAACATCATCGAGGCAGGCGCCCATTGGGTAGATTGCCCATGGCGTCCGGTGAACAACATAAATGGCACTGATTTCCCGGAACCCGTACCATTCACCGGCGACAAGCGTATTTTCATGGCCGAACAGTTCTACAACATCAACAATCCGAAACTGCGCCCGCTCCACAAACAGTATATCCGCCAATGCCTCGAGAACTTCAAGGACGACGATAACGTAGTTCAGTTAATCAGCGAAGAATATACCGGACCGCTGCATTTCACACGCTTCTGGCTTGAAACTATCGCCGAATGGGAGGCCGAGACGGGCCGTCATCCGCTCATTGCGCTAAGCTGCACAAAGGACGCCCAGGACGCGATACTGGCTGATCCGAAGCTGGCAAAGGTCGTGGACATCATCGACATCCGCTACTGGCACTACAACACCCAAGGACTTTGGGCTCCGCCCGCCGGAAAGAACATGGCCCCACGCCAGTTCATGCGCAAGATGAAGGTTGGCAAGACAGGATTCGCCGAGGCATACAAGGCCGTAAAGGAATACCGCACAAAATATCCAGACAAGGCCGTAACATTCTTTGCCCAGCAATACCCGCAGTACGGATGGGCCATACTGATGGCCGGAGGCTCATGCCCCAACGTGCCTGTAAAGGACGGGAAGTTCCTTTCTGACGTGGCAAAGATGGCATACATAAGCGGTGAAGGCGACTCCAAACAACAGATGATAGGCTCACCCGAAGTAGGATACGTAATTTATTCACATGACGGACATCCTACAATGAACGGTATCGAACCGGGCACTTACGCCACATACGCCATCGACGTACAGGATGGAAAGGTAGAGAGGCTCTCGAAAAAAGAAAAACTTGACGGTTCCTCTACCATTACCAACTTCGGCAATGATAAAGTATTGTGGTTGGAAAAATTATAATCCGATATTCGGATTAACTGACAACAGGTATCGGTTGTAATGGCCGATACCTGTTTTTCGTATTTATAAACCGATTTTTACCACTAATTTAATGCTTTCGCTCCTAATTTTGCACCAAAACAACTAAAACCTATGATTAACTTTACCGAACTTTACGACAAAACCATAGACAAGCTTTTCGCCTTTGGTGAAAAATTCACGAGCGACCGTGAAATGATAAAAGACTGCATACAGGACGTGTTCGTAAAACTATACACGAAGAAAAACGAGCTCGACACCGTGATTAATATCGAGTCATACCTGTACGTCTCACTGAGAAACAGGATAAATGATGAATTCCGCCACAACAACCACACGTACGAAAACGAAATCAACGATAACAACATTAAAACGCTTTTCGACGAGAGCGATGCGTTCAACCTGGAGTGTATCGAAGAAGAACGTAAGAAAACGGACAAGCTGAACGAATTTGTAAAATGCCTGTCGCCACGCCAGCAACAAATAATACACCTTTATTATATAGAGCAGCGCAAGTATGACGACATTTGCCGCATAATGGGCATAAATTACCAGTCGGTAAGGAACTTAATGCACCGCAGCCTACTAAAATTACGCTTCATGGCAGCAAAAACCGAAGCTATATAAGAGTACAAAGCTAATTGTTTGCCGTCAATATTAAAAATGACTAAAGATGGCAAACGAACAGGAAATACAACAGATAACCGACATACTGAATTGGACTGGACAGGAAAACGAAACTGCGCTAAGCCCAATGGAGAAAGACGAGCTTAAAAAACGGATACAAGATGCGATAAACCGCATACAAAACGGCAATACATAGTTAATCATTTCATAACCTACCATGACGAGAACGGCCCCAGAGTAATAACACTCAAGGGGCCGTTCGCAATTTATGGAAATAGATTTGTTGATTTATCCACCAAGGTATTTATTCACTACGCATGGTTTTTATATTGCCGTCAGAGTCCATATCAAGCTCCATAACCTTAACGCTGCGCAACCAAGTCACGCCGTTTGAAGGAACACAATCATGATGGAACAAATACCATTTACCTTTATATTCTACTATTGAATGGTGAGTTGTCCACCCGACAACAGGTTCAAGGATTACTCCTTTATATGTAAACGGCCCGTAAGGATTGTCGCCTACGGCATAGCAAAGTAAATGGCTATCTCCCGTAGAATATGAAAAATAGTACTTACCGTTTACCTTATGCATCCATGAGGCCTCGAAGAATCTGTGTGGATCATCAGCCCTCAAGGGTTTGCCATTCTCGTCTATAACCAATACCGGACGCGGCTCTTCCGCAAACTGGAGCATATCGTCGGTCATTTTAGCGACACGCGACGGCAAGGCATTTTCGTCTCCTTCAGGCAGGTATTCCTTTCCCATAGCCTTATTTTCCTTGTAACGCTGTAATTGCCCTCCCCACAAGCCACCGAAATAGGTATATACCGAGCCGTCATCATCCTTAAAGACACATGGGTCTATCGAATAAGAGCCACGTATTGGGTCAGGCTGTGCCTTAAAAGGACCTTCGGGGCGGTCGGCCACAGCAACTCCAAGATGGAATACATCATTTTTGTCCTTTGCGCTGAAGATGAGATAATACTTACCGTCTTTCTCCACCACGTCATTATCCCAAAGTTGTCTCCCGGCCCAAGGAATATCCTCCAGTGCCAGTATAACACCATGATCGGTCACCTCACCGTTCTCAACATCGTCAAGTGAAAGTACATGATAGTCTTTCATTTCGAAATGTCCGCCATCATCATCAAAAGCCGCTCCTGAATCCCAATCATGCGAAGGATAAATGTACAGCTTTCCGTTAAAGACGTTAGCAGACGGGTCTGCCATGTAATCACTCGGGAAAAGATACCTTGCTTTTTTCATAAACATTTATCATTTTAAGGTTTGTAACAAACATGTTAAGGCAGAAAAGGAATATAGGACACTTTGCCGAATACCCGGAAAAGCAGCACACAGATACCCTGAACTACCTACATTCCTTTATCTGTCCGTATTATTCACTAAACAATTTTATTATTTTCTCGACTACAGGCTTAGCCTTGTTCTCCCTGTCAAACAGCAATGGATAATTAGTACGGCCCTCTACAGGAAAATCATTAAGCCACGAACCTTTATCGGTAACTCCCCAAAAGGTAACACGTGAAATCTGATGGCGGTGCCTATAATAAATGCCAAAGAAATCAAGATAACGCTTTTCAAACAGTTTCCGGCCCTTACTGTCAAGTCCTGATTTATAAGGATTCAATTTATCCTGATAATCAAAATGTTGGCTTATGTCAGCACCGCTGAAATCATCAGGAGACGGCAGCATGTTCATGTCAAGCTCGGTTATCATCACCTTTACGCCACATGCGGCAAAGGAATCAATGGAGGCCTCATATTCATCCAAATCAGGATAATCGATTCCGTTGTGCGACTGCATTCCTATACCGTCTATACGGCAACCATCTGCCTTCAATTGTCTCACTATTTTACAAATAGTAGCACGTTTCCTTGGGCTTGCCATAGAAAAATCGTTAATGTAAAGCTCGGCATTGGGGTCAGCTTCATGGGCGAATTCAAATGCCAACCTGATATAATCCGGCCCTATTATCTTATAATACGGAGACTGCCGCATAGTCCCGTCATCATTAACGGCCTCATTAACAACATCCCAACCCTTTATTTTACCCTTATATCGTGATACAACATTGGTAATGTGATGGTACATACGATCTATCAATACGGCACGCGAAACAGTATCTCCGTTCTCATAAGTAAACATCCATTCTGGTGGCTGTGAGTGCCATACAAGACAGTGCCCGATAATCTCAAGCCCATTGTCCTCCGCAAATTTGACAGTCCGGTCGGCGTCATCCCAGAAATAAGTGTTCTCTTCCGGATGTATAACCTCACCCTTCATACAATTCTCGGCAACAATTGAATTAAAATTATCTGTAACAATCCTTGCCTCCTCCGGACTGCGTCCATATACGATGTCAGTATTTACTGCAGCACCGACAGTAAAGTATTTGCCGAGAACATCCTTCATAGTATCTCCATCATTAACAGCAGATACCGTCTGGGCAAGCCACAATCCAAACAATAAAAAGACAGCTTTCAGTTTCATAATCGGCAAATATTAGTTTTTGGATCGTTTCTCTATTTCCATATTTATTTTATCAACCACCTCGTCACTAAGTTCATATTTTGAAATAATGAACATTGCAAGGCCAAGCAGAAGAGCCGGAATTACAGCCACGAGCCAGAGTATTCCCTGCTCAGCGAACGGCGACTGTGACACCTCGTTGGTTTGGTCGAACCCGACAAAAGACAGTACCAATCCAGGAACTACGCCGCCAAGAGCCATTCCTGCCTTATAGAATATGCCTGTCAGGGCGTTGACTATACCAGAAATACGCTTCCCGTGTTTGTACTCTCCATAAGAAATAACCTCCGGAACAAGCGCCCACATATAACCCGTTGCCACGATTACTCCCGTAGACTTGATAAACTGTGCAACGTATACCAGCCATATCTGCGAACGCAGCACCGGCACTACGGATATTACATAAAGCAGAGCCATGCCAACTATTGCCACCGAAAGGAATATATTAAACATGCCACGCTTGCCGACCTTACGCTTTATGGCCGGAACCATTGGCATAAAAATAAACGCCGGAATGGAGCCCAACGCCATAAAGTTGGCTACCTGCGACGCATCGGCATGCACGTTATAAATCATGTAGTAAGAGCCGGCCGCATTACCGACAGACATCATTGCAAATGCTGTAATGAAGAAAAAGGCAAGTATACGGAGCGGACGATTACGACGGAATTCCACCCAAAGGTCACTGACTTTCACGTTTGCCGTCTCAGCCTTATCCATCACGACACGTTCCTTAGTCTGCGAAAAACAGAATATGAGCAACAGCAAACCTATTACCGCGTAAATACACATAGTTGTAAACCATGCCCCTGCCGACTCTACAGAGTTCATCTTACCATTCGGCGACAAGTTTGCCACAAGCACAGGTATGCCGTAGGCAACGGCAAGTCCTCCCAAATTTGCCATAAACATACGCACGGACGTAAGAACGGTTATTTCGTTCGTATCACGTGTAAGCGAGGCGTTCAAAGCTCCATAGGGCACGTTAATAAGAGTATAAAGCATTGACATACCAACGTAAGTAAAATAGGCATAAGCCAATGAGCCTGAAAAACCGTCCCAGAAACACAGTATGGCGAAGCCTGTAAGGGGGACACCGGCCAACAGAAGATAAGACCTGTACTTGCCGAAACGCGGATTATGCTTATCCGCAAACGCTCCAACCACTGGGTCCCAGATAACATCCACGATACGCACGAGCAGGAACATGAACGCCGCGGATGTCGGGTTTAGTCCGTAAACATTGGTATAAAACAGCAACAGGTACATTGAAATGGTCTGGTAGATAAGATTCTGGGCCAAATCACCAGACCCAAAACCTATACGCTGCACCCAAGACAGCTTATAAAAGCCTTTCGCCTCATGGTCGGAAAGGCGTATGTCTGTTTCGTTTTGCATATATTTATGATTTAAAGAAGTTAATGTTGCACTAACAATCGGAATGCGGGCATACCGGCTTATTTACCTTTCAATATAACATCAGCCGCATATTCGCCCATCATCTTATAACCTGCCGCATTAGGGTGCAGGCCGTCCTCATGGAAGCCACGTCGGATAGATGAAACATCAGACGGATCACGCATGAGCATATCGAAGTCTATCACGCCGTCGAAACACTTACTACCGCGTATCCAGTCGTTAACCGTTAACCTTGCGGCTTCATGGAAATGAGAATAATACGAATTTCCCTTGAATGGAGTGATAGTGGCGCAGTACACCTTAAGTCCTTGCTTACGGGCCTTCTCGGCCATTTGCTTATACGCGTCAATAAGTTCTTTAACTATAGTCTCGGCATTGCCGTCTATACCACCTATGTCGTTAACACCTTCAAAGATAACAACTCTTGTCACACCGGCTTGTGCAAGGACATCACGGTCGTAACGCTTGACAGCCGGCGTACCAAGGCCGTTTTTCAACACACAATTACCGCCGATACCAAGGTTTAGCACGCCCATACCGGCTCCGGCCGCGTGCAGGCTTTCCGCAAAAACATCAGTCCAGCGGTTCTGCATGTCGGTGGTACTGCCACGGCCGTCGGTTATAGAGTTGCCTATTACGGCTATAACTTCGGCGCCGCCCATTACATCCAACGAAGCTATATTGTACCAATGAACCACTCTCTCGCCATTCCTGAAACTTGTCTTAGGTTTCGCCTCACCTTTTATTATATATGATGTAGTGCGCGAACCGAGGTGAGCTGTAGCCTCCTTGGGCGTAGTTCCATAATTAATCGTGACCGAAAGTCTCTGCAAAGGTGAAAGTCCGAACTTTACTCCATCCGACACTACGACACCTCCTGCAGGTATTATAACACTGCGCTTACCGCCGAACGACAGGTATTCAGCCGACTTTACGTCAATATCACACGAATCGGCAGCCGCAGCTATATATACCGACTTAATTTCAACAGGCGCCTTACTATATTCATTCGACAACTTCAGGCGCAGCACATCGCCACCTGTTGACACATGGATGACCTGGCGCAACGCGCTATTCGACAAGTCTGAGCCCGCCGGCATGTCTACACCGGATGCCAATTGGGGCGCTGCCGCCCACGTAGCCGTCCACCCTTTGCCGTCGCCACTACCGGCGGCGTTGGCCGTGAACACCATTCCACACAACAAGGACAGTAACAGTTTTCCGATACAAGTAATTCCAGTTTTCATGATATAAAGCTAAAACAGATTGAAAAGCCCGGGCCTCACCTGCCCCGACCAATGGTTTTGTTATGTTGCAAAAGTACACCATACTTTTATAACACCAAATTATTTTTGTCGCAGTTGCATTTCAATTTGTATCACCATCGTTTATTTTGAACAAATAATCTATGATTTTCAGACACATATACTTATTTTTGCAGGAAAATCAATGAACATGAAACACATCAACCTTGCAACTATTTTACTATCATTATTGGCATTTGCAACAAATATAAATGCCGCCGAACGCTTTGTAGACTTTACGTCCGGAGACTTTCTTCTGAATGCCGACAACAAGGCCGAAATATACATAGACGCCAAAGACTGCAAAGGGGTGGGCATTGCGGCCGCCAACCTTGCCACCGACATAAACAAGGTATGCGGAGCCACGGCACGCACAACAAGCAATGCCGCCACAGCACGTATAATAGCTGGCACCATCGGCCACTCCTACGAAATTGACCGGCTGGTTAAAGCGAAAGCCATCGACAAGAGTGCCCTCAAAGGCAAACGCGAGAAATATATTATAACCATTGCCGACGGGAAACTGATAATAGCAGGCAGCGACCGCCGCGGAACGATATACGGAATATACGAACTCTCAAGACAAATAGGCGTATCGCCATGGTACTACTGGGCCGACACGCCCGTGAAGCGCCACGAACGCATATATATAAAAAAAGGTGTATACACCGACGGTGAACCCGTCGTGCGTTATCGCGGCATATTCCTCAACGACGAGGCGCCGTGCCTCACCACTTGGGTTAAGAACACTTTTGGCACCGACTACGGCAATCACAAGTTTTATTCAAAAGTTTTCGAACTGATACTCCGCCTCAAAGGCAACTTCCTATGGCCTGCCATGTGGAGCTGGGCATTCTACGCCGACGACCCATTAAACAGCAAAACGGCCGACGAAATGGGCGTAATGATAGGCACGTCGCACCACGAGCCGATGGCGCGCAACCATCAGGAGTGGGCACGCAACCGCGACAAATACGGAGAATGGAACTATGCCACCAACAAAGACGTTATCGACCGCTTTTTCCGTGAAGGCATTGAACGCGCCAAAGGCACTGAAGACGTTATAACGATAGGTATGCGTGGAGACGGCGACGCGCCCATGGGCGGAGCGGAAGGCAAGGACCATGAGTACGTGCCGCAGTACGAGAAGAACATGAAACTGATGAAAAACATCTTCACCAACCAGCGTAAGATAATAAGCGACGTAACCGGCCGGCCAGCCAAGGAGACGCCGCAGGTATGGGCATTGTACAAGGAAGTGCTCGACTACTATGACCGCGGGATGAAGATTCCTGACGACGTAACCCTGCTGTTATGCGACGACAACTGGGGAAACGTAAGGCGTGTACCGTCAGCCGGCGAGCGCGACAGAGCCGGAGGATGGGGTCTGTACTACCATGTTGACTACGTTGGCGCGCCACGCAACTCCAAATGGCTCAACTGCACGCCTCCACAGAACATGTGCGAACAGCTCGGTCTGGCCTACGACTACGGTATAGACCGCCTATGGATACTGAACGTAGGCGACCTGAAGCCTATGGAATATGCCATATCCCTGTTCATGGACATGGCCTGGAACCCCAAGAGATTCACGCCTGGAACCGTAACCGAACATATACGGATGTTCTGCGAGCAACAGTTCGGAGCGGAACAGGCCGACGAGGCAGCACGCATAATAAACCTTTATCTTAAATACAACGGGCGTGTGACCCCCGAAATGCTCGACCGCAACACATATAATACAAAGACGGGCGAGTGGAGGCAAGTGGCCGACGACTACATGAGGCTGGAGGCCGAGGCGTTAAGGCAGTACATTGACCTGCCCGAAGAATACCGCGACGCTTACCGCGAGCTGGTGTTGTTCCCGGTCCAGGCCATGTCAAACCTGTACCAGATGTATTACGCCCAGGCCATGAACCACAGGCTATACACTCTCGGCGACCCAGAGGCCAACGTCTGGGCCGACCGTGTAGAGCGGGCTTTCAAGCGCGACTCGATGCTCTGCGCACAATACAACCACGACATAGCCGGAGGCAAATGGAACGGCATGATGACCCAAAAGCACATCGGCTACACCGACTGGAACGACAGCTTTGCCGCTGACACACAACCCGAAGTGCTGCGCGTGGCGGATAACGGCGCCGGCGGATTCGTCAACAAGGGCGACAACGGCTACGTGGCAATGGAGGCCGGCAGCTGGTATGGCATGGCCAACGCAGCAGAAGCCACCTGGACATATATCCCGTATATCGGCAGGACCGAAGGAGGCATGGCGCTCACTCCATATACCAAGGCCACGGACGGAGCCTCGCTGTCATACAGGTTCACGCTGCCGGCAGGCACACGTACCGACAACGGTAAAGTAAACGTACACATAGTGGTGAAGTCAACCCTCGATTTCCTTAACCAGGGAGGTCTTTGCTACGGAGTGTCCATCGACGGCTGCACACCCCAAAAAGTGAATTTCAACAAAAACCTGAACGAGAAACCCGACAATGCCTACACCGTATACTACCCCACCGTGGCGCGCCGCGCGGTGGAAAGCGTGGTAACCCTGCCGCTCGGCGACGGCAATGGCGGCACACACGAGCTGACAATAAGCCCTTATGACCCGGGGATTGTATTTGAAAAGATAGTCGTAGACTATGGCGGCTACACTCCGTCTTACCTGTTCATGGAGCCTTCGGAAAGGTCGCGTGAAGGCTCGGCCGCAACCGAAAAATGACAAACAATATTTTGGCATACGGGTATTTTTGATTACTTTCGCAAGCCGTATAGGCTCTACCGGAAACAAATCAACCCGACAAACAGCACAGGCGACAACCCGAAAGGGTGCCAACCGCCATGCAAAAGGCGGTCTTTCACAGCCCGAAAAGCCACCTTTTAAACGCCGAAAGGCCACCTTTACGGATTAAAACAATATATGCTGGTTTTGCTTCAAGCTACACACCACTGCCAAAGACAAAGATACAAAACGTAAGGAAAACAAATGAAAACATTACGATTTTCAAGACTCAATAAGCACGTACGCCACGGTATGCGCCCCATCACGCTCATCAGCATGGCGGCATACATGATGGCCACACTGCTGGCCGTAGCCGATAGCGGCCGGCTTTACACCACCAACCAGCTTATGAGCAGCCTGACCAACTGCGTCGGGCAGGACAGGTACGGATACATCTGGGTCGGGACGGAAAACGGACTGAACAAATTTGACGGCTACCGATTCACCCACTACATAAAGAACAACGTCAACGACACCGACTCTACGTCGCTGCTCAGCAACGACATATCCAAGACCTTCGCCGACCGTGACGGCCGCCTGTGGATAGGGTGCGCACAGGGGCTTATGAGTTACGACTACGAGAACGACAGCTTCAAGAAGTATCCTTTCCCCGGAGCACTTACACCAAGGGTGGAAGACATCATACAGACCGCCTCGGGCGACATCCTTATAGGCACTGCCGGCTATGGCCTCTTCAAGATAAAAGCCGGTACACAAACCATAATAGAGGAGAACATACCGGGATGGAAGAATTCTTACGAGTACGTCAACCGCCTGTTTATCGACAAGAACAACGATTTGTGGATAAGCATGCCCTTCTCCATGATAACGAAAATGCACACCGACAACAAGGGGCAGACTACCTTCACGGACTTCAAGACATCGTGCGGACCGACCATCAACTGCGTAAAGGCCGACGCAAAGGGTTTCCTCGTAGTGTGCATGTACGGCATAATGAGATACGACTACGCCACCCGACGGCTTACCGCCACAGAGTACGACATGGGCATACTGAGCCGCAACGTCTCGATAAGGAAAGGCATTTCCGACCGTAAGGGCAACATCTACATAGGCACATCTGGCCGGGGACTGATGAAGATACCCGCCGGCTACACAAGGCTGGAGCAGGTGAAAACCAAGGACAAGAGCTTTGACCTGTCGACTTCCAACGTGAACGACATCCTCGAGGATAAGGACGGCAACATCTGGGTGAGCTGCTACAAGAGGGGAATATACCTTCTCAACCAAGACAAGGAAGCCTTTAGCAGTTGGGACTTCACGTCACAGAAATACTTTCTCGGCAGCGGAGTGTCATCCATCACCGGCGGCAATGACGGCGACATATGGGCTACCGTGCAGAAAGCCGGCGTATACAAATTCGACAAAAACGGCAACATCTCGGCCCACCCAACCTCGCCATACGGCTCTAACACCATATACCGCGACCGGCAGGGCCGCTTCTGGCTATGCACGGAGAACATCCTGTACGCATACGACCCGTACACAGGACGTTCGGAAGAGAAGGCACGATATGACGGATGGGGCCTCAACTGCATGACGGACGACGGCCAGGGCAGGCTGTTCATCTGCGATTACGGCAAAAGCCTGTGCGTATATGACACACGTACGGGCAAGAGCCTGTCGTTCAGCATGGGCGACAAACGTGCAAGAGGCACAATATGCAACAACTGGATAAAGGCCCTTTTCATCGACAGCGACGGCCTGCTGTGGTTAGGAAGCGCCAACGGAGTGTCATGCATGGACACACGCAACTACGATTTCTACGTGCTCAAGGGAGTCACTTTGCTCAAGAACATGCAGAGCCTGTCGTTTGGCGAGACCCACGACGGCAGGATTTTAATCGGCACCAACAACGGCCTGTACGAATATGACAAGCGCACAGGCAACCTAAGGCTGTTTCCCGGCTCGGAACTGATACGCAACAACCTTATATACAGCATTGTCATAGACAACAACAACGACATTTGGCTGGGTACGGCACGTGGAATATTGCTATACGACAGGAAGGCCCGCAAATTCATCAGCCATCTTAGCGGCAACGGACTGTCCACATACGAATATATCCTGGGGGCCGCCCTGCATTCGAAAAACAACGATAGGATAGCCTTCGGGACAAACGACGGAGTGACAGTGTTCTATCCCGAGGAAGTCAAGAACAGCACAATGGAGATGGACAGCATATACCTGACCAACTTTATCGTCAATGGCAAGTCGGTATATAGCTTCAAGGATAAATTCGAGGTACCGTACAACAGCAATATACTGCAACTGGAATTCTCGCTGCTAAACTTCAAGCACACTGAGGAAATACACTTCCAGTACCGCATAAACGACAGCAAGGAGTGGGTTCCCGTACGTGACGGTACCAACTCCATACAGTTCAATGAGCTGACACCCGGCACATACGACATTTACGTTCGCGCCGAATGCAACGGCAAATACTCACGGCAGACAAAGAAAATAACCATCATTGTGAACGGCCCTTGGTATGCATCGACCACCGCGTGGGTGATATACATCGTGCTGCTCGCCTCAATCACGGCATACTTCATCAGGCAATACGAGAAAAACAAGCGTGAAGAACTGGACGAGGCGAAAATGCGCTTCCTCATAAATGCCACTCACGATATACGTTCACCGCTTACGTTGATACTCGGTCCGCTCAACAAGCTGAAACAAAAAATCACCGACAAGGAATCAATCGCCGACATAGATACGATTGACCGCAACGCGCAACGCCTGCTTCTGTTGGTCAATCAAATCCTTGACGAACGTCGCATAGACAAGAACCAAATGCACCTGCACTGCCAGAACACCGAACTTGGCACGCAAATCAGCGGAGTCATGGCTATGTTCCAAAGCAACGCACGGTCACATAACATATCCCTCAAACTCGAGAACGACGGAGAAGTATATGCATGGATTGACCGCACAAATTTCGACAAGGTAATACAGAACCTTCTTTCCAATGCCTTCAAGTTCACTTCCGACGGTGGCGAGATATGCATAAAAGTACGGCAGAACGGCGAAACTGTCATCGTACAGGTACAAGACACGGGCATAGGCTTCAACGACGAGAACACGGACAAGCTGTTCGACCGCTTCTACCAGGGCAAGAACACTACCGGAATGAAGACTGCCGGTACAGGAATAGGCCTGAACCTCTGCCGTACGCTAATACAAATGCACGGCGGAAAAATAAAGGCAAGCAACCGTACGGACGGTAAGCAAGGGGCTCTGATGACCATAACGCTGCGCACCGGAAATGCACATCTTAAGCCGGAGGAAATCGTTGAAGTGAATGCAGAAGCACAAAGTGCCGACAAGAGCGCTCCTCGCCGCCACGCCAGCAAGAACTACTCAATAATGATTGTTGACGATGACCCGGAGATTGCCACGTACATAAAGCACGAACTGGGCGACTGGTACAAGTTCGACAATTTCACAAACGGGCATGATGCGCTCCAAGCTCTGCTCTCACGGCGCTACGACCTCGTAATATCAGACATCGTAATGCCAGGCATAGATGGTATTACGCTCCTTAAAAATATCAAGACCAACAATCTTGTGTCAGACATTCCTGTAATACTGCTTACATCAAAGTCAGATGCCTCTGACCGCCTTGAAGGCTTCAAGAAAGGCGCAGACGCATATCTGCCCAAGCCGTTCGACATGACTGAGCTCCGCATAATGATTGAAAACCTTATTGACAAGACGCGAAGACTCAAGGGAAAATTCTCCGGAGCACAGACGCAGGAAGACAAAATGGAGCAGATAAAGGTAAAAGGCAATAACGACGCACTGATGGAACGCATAATGAAATCCATCAACAAGAACATATCCAACCCTGACTTCAACGTGGAAGAACTAACCGAAGACGTAGGAATAAGCCGTGCCCAACTGCACAGAAAGATGAAGGAAATAACGGGAATATCCACCGGCGAGTTCATACGTAACCTGAGATTGAAACAAGCCGCAAGACTTATCAGCGAAGGTAAAATAAACATCACGCAAGTGGCTTACAACGTTGGATTCAACAACCAGACCCATTTTTCCACCGTATTCAAGAAACATTTTGGAATGTCTCCGTCCGAATATGCCGATAAGCATAGGAAACAAGGAGAGGAAGAGAAATCAAGTGCCCAGAATGAAAGTACTCTATAACCAGATAAAAAGCCGCAACATGAACATGAAAAGAATTACAATAGCCGCGATGACGGCACTAATCTTCATCACGGCAAAAGCCGATGACGGTTCAAGATTATGGCTGAACAAACAGCGTGGGGCATGCACAGCCAAGATTGAAACTTCCGACAAGTCGGACATCGCGCAAACAGCCGTCAGCGAACTTGCCGCATTCTGGAACGGTTGTGACATTATACTGTCAAGAGACAAAAGCCTTCCTGACAACGACGGCTTCAAAATAGAGCGCTCAGGGAAGAACGGTTCGCTCATTGTCAAAGCCCGCCGTAGTGCCGGACTGCTGTATGGAGCTTATGAGTTACTGCGCATGCAACAGACAAAAGGCGAGATTTACAGCGGCAAAACGGGACAAGACACCAATCTGTCCGCTGCCGACAATAAGTTCAGGATAAGTCCGTCAGTTTGTATTTCATCGTCGTCGCCCGCATTTCCGTACCGTATACTTAACCACTGGGACAACCCCGACGGAAGTGTAGAACGCGGATACGCAGGCAAAAGTATATGGAAATGGGACGAGATAAACGGCGAGAAAGGCACCATGAGCATGGACCTGAAAGAACGGCTGACCATCTACTGCCGCGCAAATGCATCAATCGGGATAAACGGCAGCGTGCTCAACAACGTCAATGCATCGCCATATATCCTCACCACCGAATATCTTGACAAGATAAAAGTAATAGCCGACATGATGCGTCCTTACGGAATAAAGACCTATCTTGCGGTGAACTTTGCGTCGCCAATGGCCGCTGGCGGCCTGGAAACGGCCGATCCGGCAGACGCAAAGGTAAAGGAATGGTGGGAAAAGAAAGTAAAAGAAATATATAAGAAGATTCCAGACTTCGGAGGATTTCTTGTAAAAGCCAACTCGGAAGGCCAACCCGGACCCGGAGATTATCATCGCACGCATGCCGAAGGCGCCAACATGCTGGCCAAGGCGCTTGCCCCATACAACGGGATTGTGATGTGGCGCAGCTTTGTTTACGGCAACCACGAAGGTGAAGACAGGGTAAAGCAGGCCGTAACCGAGTTTGAGGAACTTGACGGTAAGTTCGCGGATAATGTTATCCTACAGTCAAAGAACGGGCCGCTCGACTTCCAGCCACGCGAACCTTACGCCCCGATATTCGACAGAATGAAACATACTCCAATGTGGGTGGAACTGCAAATAACGCAGGAATACCTCGGGCAGAGCCGCCATTTGGTGTACCTTGCGCCGATGTGGAAGGAGTTTTTCACATTCGTCAGTCCACAACAGCTGCAAGGAATCGCTGGTGTTGCAAACACGGGCGACAACACTAATTGGTGCGGACATCCGTTCTCACAGTCTAACTGGTATGCGTTCGGCCGACTGGCATGGAACCCCGAACTGGCATCTGACAGTATTGCGCGCGAATGGCTGGCACAAACATTCACACGTGACACGGCCTTCATCAATCCGATGACTGCCGTAATGGAGGCCAGCCGTGAAGCATGCGTTGACTATATGATGCCGCTTGGCCTGCACCACATATTCAAAGCCGACCACCACTACGGCCCGGAGCCTGACGGTCTGTACCCGAACTATCCCATAGAATGGTGTCCCGTGTACTACCACAAGGCTGACAGCCTCGGCATAGGCTTTGACCGTACACGCACGGGGACGGACGCCGTAGGTCAGTACCGCCACCCATACGACAGCATTTACAATGACATCAACGCGTGTCCAGAGGAATACCTGCTGTGGTTCCACCATGTAAGCTGGGACTACAAGATGAAAAACGGCAAAACATTATGGGAGAACCTCTCGGCACATTATAACCGAGGAGTGGACGAAGTGCGCCGTTTTATCGGCACATGGCAAAGAATGCGTCCGTATGTTGACACCGAACGCTTCATGATTGTGTCCGCCCTGCTCGACCACCAGCTGGAAAACGCCGAGGAATGGCGGGATACCTGCCTTGGGTATTTCGGCAAGATAAGCGGCAAGATACAGGAAACCGCTACCGAGACATCAGCCAATCTACCGCAAGATGACGGCACGCAACCGGCCATTCTGCAGGGACAGGAGACGGACAGGCCATGAAACCAACGTGCTTAACATCATAACCTTACATTAATATAAATGGTTTATCCGCAGTTCTGTTGGATAAAGATAAGATGCTGATATTCAAGTATTTGTATTATCTTGTATGCTCATAAGTCCCTGATAATCAGTACCTGTATATTGATTAAATTGAAATTTAGGGCTATAAAACTATCCGGCTTATCCATACTTCAAATTATATAACAAAACTATTGATTTTTAATCTTTTAAAAGAAAAACTCGATGTGCTCAATTTTATGTTGCTGAAAGGCCATCCAACAAAACTGCGGAAGAACCATATAAATATATTCAAATCATGAAACAGCCCTCAAACAGCCGCAGAAACATGGCCGACGGCCTTAAAAACACACAACGCCATCAGTCTGGCATTACGTCCGTTACCACCAACAGGACCAAGCCACATACGGCCGCAACCCGCCTTTATACATTCATCCTTTTTTCTTTTATAGCCCTCATAGCTGCCTTTCCGTTACGCCTCTCGGCTCAAGACGCCCACATTACCGTAGACGGCAAGCCCATGCTTATACTCGGGGGAGAGCTCAGCAACTCGGCAGCTACATGCACGGACGATATCGACCGCGTTATGCCCGAGATGAAACGGCTCGGCCTGAACACCGTACTCGTGCCCGCGCAATGGGACTTAATCGAACCGGAGGAAGGCAAGTTTGACTTTTCCCTTATCGGCCGCACCATCGACAAGGCGCGTGAAAACGATCTGAAAGTCGTCTTCCTGTGGTTCGGGGCATGGAAAAACTCCATGAGTTGCTACGCTCCGTTATGGTTCAAAGAGGACACCAAGCGCTTTCCGCGAGCCCTGACGTCTACCGGCAAGCCTCTCGAAATAGCGAGCGCATTCTCCCGCAACGTACTTGAGTCGGACAACCGTGCCTTCTCCAAGCTCATAGACTACATCGCGGAAAAGGATAAAGACTCGGCCACTGTCATCATGATACAGGTTGAAAACGAGATAGGCATGCTCGAGGATGCGCGCGACCACTCGCCAGAGGCCAACAAACTGTTCAGCGCAGAGGTGCCACAAGACCTGAAAAACTATCTCGGCAAGAACGCGGAAGGACTGCATCCGGCAATGCTGAAAAAGCTGACGGGCAGTGACACGTACAACGCCGAGAGCCGCAAACGCCTGCAAGAGAAGCTCGCCAAGGGCGGAACATGGGACACTATGTTCGGCAACGACATCTATACAGACGAGATATTCATGGCCTACTATTACGCAAAATACGTAGAACTGCTGGCCAAAACCGCCCGCAAGGCCCATAACATACCGCTATACGTCAATGCCGCACTGAACAGCCGCGGCCGCAAACCGGGTGAATACCCGTCGGCAGGTCCGCTGGCACACCTCATAGACGTATGGCACTGCGCTGCCCCGAGCATTGACCTCCTGGCACCTGACATCTATGATACGGGCTTCAAGGACTGGGCCGCACAATACCACCTACATAACAACCCGCTCTTCATACCCGAGTCAAGGTGCTGCGAAAACAGCGGAGTAAGGGCGATGTATGTCTTCGGTGAGCACAAGGCGATAGGATTCTGTCCTTTTGCCATCGACCAATCTGCACCTGCCGACAAAGCCTCAGTAAGCGGAAGCTATGCCCTACTGTCACAACTCGAACCGCTACTGCTCGGCAACGGACAACGGCAGGCACCCGCCACGACGGGAAGCAAAGCCAGCCTTGACAGAAGCGGACGGAAACTGCAAACGTGGGGCCTGCTCTTCGACAAGACCGACAACGAGCGCATAATAACCGACGACGGGCTGACGATTACCTGCCGCCACTTCTTCACCCTGCCTTGGGACGCCCGAGCTAATGCCGACACATGGCCCGAAGGCGGCGGAATTATAATAAAACTGGCCAAAAACGACTACCTCATAGCAGGCAACGGTATCGTCGTGACATTCCAGACGAGCACAGAAAAGGCTCAGGAGGAGCAGCGCACACTTGGAGAAGACGGCTTCGCTACGGCCGGCTCAAACGGGCAATCCGGCAAAAAGGCCGCAACCCGTTTCAAGGGCAAGCGTATCGGCATAGGATACGTTGACCAGGTAAGCATCGACAAAGACGGAAACATCCGCTACATCAGGCGCGACAACGGCGACCAAAGCCATCAGGGACGACACGCCCGCATATCCGTCGGCGAGAACAAGATACTGCATGTCAAGCTATACGAATACTGATACGTAACTGCCTGACTGTCAACACATCCGCAAAAGGCCGTCTTTTACTTTCCAAAAGACGGCCTTTTAGCGTGTAATAAGCGGCCTTTCGCAATGCGAAAGGCCGCTTATTACATTTCATCCGCCGGATTTATAAACTGCAAATAAGCCTCAACCACCAACATCTCACCTTAATAAAACTGAACAACCGCAAATAACCATACAGACAACGCCCAACTATAAGCCTGACGGTCACAACCCGGCTATACCGAAAATATTGAATGGCTGATATTTCCACACCATGATGCCCGCAGATAATATAAAGCCGGTATCACAATCTTCTTTGTTTTTTGAGCATTCAACCGTGTTTTACGGAAATATGCTATGCAGGTAAAACATAAATTTGTATTTTTGCCATAAATATATTACCTTAAACAATGTTGCCGGACAGTCGTAACCGGTGACCAAAAAAGAACTTTAACCTAAAACAATGCATATCAACACTCTTACAGCCAACATCCTGCGTGCCGTCGTTTGTGCCATGTTGTGCCTGACGGTCAACGCCAATACAGCGGCAGCCGACTATGTTCCGAAGGACTACGTGTGGACTTCTCCCAGCCGGAATTCGTCTGAATCAATGCCATGCGGCGGCCACGACGTGGGCATGAACGTATGGGTAGAGAACGGCGACGTGCTCTTCTACATAGCCCGCAGCGGCATGTTCGACGAAAACAACACCCTGCTGAAGGCCGGACGGTGGCGTCTCAGCCTGTCGTCCAGCCCGTTCACGAGCGCCGACGGACAGTTTACGCAGACCCTCAGGCTGAGTGACGGGGCGGTGTACATCAAGGGTGGCGACGCCGAAGTGCGCCTGTGGGCCGACGTCTACACCTCAGCCGTGTACATGGAGGTGAAGTCCGCACGCAAGACCGACGCCACGCTGAGCTACGAGAGTTGGCGGTACCGTGACCGACAGGTTACCAAGGCCGAGTGTCAGCAGTGCTCTTACAAGTGGATTTTGCCCAAGGACTGCACAACGTTTGCCGACACGATACGCGCCAAGGGGTCTACTCTCGACTTCTGGCACAAGAACCGTGAGCAGACCGTTTTCGACTTTACCGTCAGCCGTGAGAGCCTCGACGACATCAAGTCGCAGCTGTACAACCCCATCGGCGGCCTGCGTTTCGGCGGTCGCATGACCGCTCCCGACTTCACGTTTACGGGAACGAGCGACGGGAAATACGCCTCAACCGACTACCGTGCATGGCATTTCAAGGCTTCGGGAATAAAGAAATCGACCGTAACAATAACCCTATACACGGGCGATGAGCCACAAGCCGCGCCCTCGGCAAAGACCTCGCGCAAGCGCAGCGCCGACTGGTGGCATGCATATTGGCAGAGAAGCAATATTCAATTAAGGGTTAAGAATAAAGAATTAAGAAATTCAGCATTAACAAAAGCGGTGCGCAATTACGAGCTGTTCCACTACATGTTGGGCTGCAACGCGTATGGAGAATGGCCCACAAAATTCAACGGCGGACTGTTCACTTTTGACCCCGTATATGCCGACCCGAAGGCTCCTTTCACGCCGGATTACCGCAAATGGGGCGGCGGCACGATGACCGCGCAGAACCAAAGGCTCGTCTACTGGCCTATGTTAAAGAGCGGAGATACTGACATGATGGCGTCGCAATTCGACACATACCTGCGCCTTTTGCCCACCGCCGTGGCACGTACGAAGCATTATTGGGGGCACGGCGGGGCGTCGTTCTGCGAACAGATAGAGAACTTCGGACTGCCCAACCCCGCCGAATACGGCAAGCACAAGCCCGGCGACGACCCTGGCATGGAGCGCAACGCATGGCTGGAATACCAGTGGGACACGGTGCTCGAGTTCTGTTCGATGATACTCCAGGCGCATTTCTATGCCGGGATGGACATCACGAAGTACGAACCTCTTATCATACAAAGCCTCCAGTTCTTTGATGAACATTACCAATACCTCGCCAAGAAGCGCGGAGTGAAGGCGCTCAACGGCGACGGCAAGCTCGTGCTTTTCCCCTCGTCGGGGTGCGAAACGTATAAAATGGCCTATAATCCGTCAAGCGTCGTGGCTGCGTTAAGGGTCGTTACGGAACAGTTTGAGCGGTACAAACAGATGAAAGGGATTAAAGACGTATCGGCATACGCTCTCGACTCAACCTTCAAAAAGCGCCTTCCCGAAATACCTTTGCGTACCATTGACGGCGACACTTGTATCGCCCCCGCCGTCGTTTGGGAGCGGATACAGAACGTGGAGACGCCCCAACTCTACCCTGTTTTCCCCTGGAGGATGTACGGAATGGGGCGTGACGGCCTGCAAACGGCACGCAACACTTACCAGAAAGACCCGCACGCACTGGAAATGCGGGCGTCAAAGGGATGGAAGCAGGACAACATCTGGGCTGCATGTCTTGGTCTTACGGACGAAGCCGTGCGGCTGAACACCGAGAAACTTGCCGACGGCCCTTACCGCTTTCCGGCCTTCTGGGATCCCGGTTTCGACTGGGCGCCCGACTGTAACCGCGGCGGTTCGGGCATGATTGGCCTCCAGGAAATGCTCCTTCAGGAAGCTCCCGACGGCTCGTTGCTGCTTTTCCCCGCGTGGCCCGACGGCGTTGACGCCTCTTTCAGGCTGCATGCTACTGACGGAAGGATTGTCGAAGCCGAAATCATAGACGGCAAGATAACACATAAAGTAATGAAAAATGTAAAATGAATAATGAAGAATTAAATAGCAAGACATATACAACAATATGAAAAGGAAAAAATTTTTGCTCATCCTCATGGCGTTTATGGCCATACAGGCGAGCGCAAAACTGACCATAACACGCCTGACATGCAACTATCAGGGAGAGCCTTCAGCGCCCGAAAGCGGCTACATCAACGACATGGCCGTTACCGAAGGTCCCGTCCGTCTGGGCTGGCAGATGAAGGCTGACGCCAACGGCGAACGCCAAAGCGCGTACGAAATAACCATCAAGGAGAATGTTACCGACAAGCAGGTGTATGTCTCGGGCAAGGTGAAGTCAAGCCAAAGCCAGCTTATCGAGGTGCCCGCACTGAAGCCGAACAGGCACGGTTACTATTGGCAAGTGCGTGTATGGAACGACAAGGGAGTGCCTTCCGACCTGAGCGGGAAGCAGGAGATACGTGTAGTTCCTGCAAAGATAGACGCAGAGTGGATAGGAGCAATCACACGAAAGGCCGCCAAAATACCCGAAGGACGCTTCCCGAACACGGTCTTCAAGAAAGATACGTTCAAGGCAAAGTGGGCTAACGTCGACACCCTTTCGGCCAAGAGCATTATCCTAAGAAAAGAGTTTACGATAAAAAAGGCACCCATCACCGACGCTGTTGTGTATGTTTGCGGACTGGGTCACTACCAGTTGAACTTCAACGGATTCGGTGTAGGCGGAGCCGAGTTCGCCCCCGTGTGGAGCGAATACGACAAGACGGTGTACTACAACGTGTTCGACGTGACCCAACTTGTCGCCAACGGCGGCAACGCCATCAGTGTATTGCTGGGCAACGGAATGTTCAACGTGCAGCGCATGGGCCGCTACAGCAAGCTGCAAACCAGCTTCGGACCGCCCCAGTTGCTGCTCCGAATGGAGATAAACTACGCCGACGGCACGCAACAGGTTATCAAGAGCGGCGCCGACTGGAAGTATTCGCTCAGTCCGATAACGTTCAACAGCATATACGGAGGCGAGTCGTATGACGCCCGACTGGAGCAGAACGGAGTTGACAAGGCTGGATTTGACGACTCAAAATGGCAGCAGGCAGTGCTCACCGAAGGGCCGAAAGGACGGCTGACACCGCAAACCGTGCAACCCAACAGGGTCATGGAGAGGTACGGAATAAAGTCATGGAAGTACATCCCGGCCGACTCTCTTGCTGCGGCAAACAAAGCAACGAAGCGCGAGATACATCCTTCAGCGTTCGTAGCGGACATGGGACAGAACCTGGCGGGCTTCCCCGAGATAGTAGTAAGCGGCAAGCGGGGACAGAAAGTGACGCTGCTCGTAGCGGAAAAGCTGACCCAGCAGGGCGCGTGCGACCAGAAACAGACCGGCCGGCAGCACTATTACGAATACACGCTGAAGGGCGGCGAGCAGGAGATATGGCACCCGCACTTCTCATACTACGGCTTCCAGTACATACAGGTAGAGGGCGCCGTGCTCGAGGGTGAGCCTAATCCTGACGGCCTGCCGGTACTGAAGAGGCTGAGCAGCTGCTTCGTCTACAACTCGGCAGCGGAGGTTTCATCGTTTGAATGCTCAAATCCGCTCTTCACGGACACGCACAGACTGATAGAGAGAGCCGAGCGGAGCAACATGCAGAGCGTGCTGAGCGACTGCCCGCACCGCGAGAAACTCGGCTGGCTTGAGCAGGACCACCTGTGCGGACCGAGCCTTCTCTACAACTATGACATGACAAGATACGCCCCGAAGGTAATCCGCGACATAACCGACACGCAGAAACAGAACGGCATGGTGCCCACTACGGCGCCGCAGTACATATCGTTCGGCAACCTGTTTGACGACTCGCCCGAATGGGGCAGCACGCTCATCACCCTGCCGTTCATGTACTACGACCAGTACGGCGACAGCACTCTGATAACCGACAACTACGAGCCCATGCGCCGATACGTCGACTATCTCACCTCACGGGCCGACAACGGCATAGTAAGCCACGGCCTCGGCGACTGGTACGACTATGGTCCGTGGCGCGCGGGATTCTCAAAGAACACGCCTGTGCCACTCGTAGCTACGGCCCATTACATATTCGACATACAGCTGCTGGTGCGCGCCGCCGAAATGACGGGGCGCAAGGAGGACGTAAAGAAATACTCGGCACTGCTGAAAGAGGTGACCGACGACTTCAACCGTGAGTTCTACAAGCCCGACTCTTGCACATACGGCACGGGCAGCCAAACGTCGAACGCCCTACCCCTATACCTCGGACTGACGGGCAAGAACAAGCAGGCCGTAATGCAAAGCCTCATCAACGACATCAAGGAACATGGCAACCGGTTGACAACCGGCGACGTAGGCAACCGTTATCTCTTCCAGACACTTGCACTGAACGGACAGAACGAGCTGCTGTACACCATGCTCAACCACTATGAGACACCGGGATACGGATTCCAGCTCCGCCACGGCGCCACCACGCTCACCGAGCAATGGGACCCGCGACAGGGCTCGTCGTGGAACCACTTTATGATGGGACAGATAGACGAATGGCTGTTCAAGACGCTCGCCGGCATACAGAACCAGCCCGGCACGCACGGCCTTCGCCACCTGCTGATAGCCCCGACGCTCGTCGGCGACCTGCAATACGTCAAGGCAACGACGGCCTCGCTCTACGGAAAAATAAGCGTACACTGCACCCGCACACGGCTCGACGTCGAAATTCCCGTTGGCAGCGACGCCACGATAGTGCTGCCAAACGGCGACAGAAAGCAAGTAGGCAGCGGACGGTACACGTTCAACTTCTGACCACATAGATATTACATAACCAACCTACCGCTCTTATGCAGGCAACACTACAATGCCGCGTAAGGGCGGTTACCGTACCAACACGTTGACAGACACAAAACAACGGACATGCGAAAGACGGTCTTTTGAAATGTAAAAGGCCGTCTTTTACATTATAAAAGGCCACCTTTTACAAGCCAAAAGGCGGTCTTTCGCAAACACGCAGGCAGGCATACACGCAAAAGCCTGACGCAAAGCGACTTACACCGAGCGGCATGCCACGCTGCGACATGACGCCCGTGCCACCGGCGGCAGGACGCAACCGGATTTTAAGAAGATTTTAAACTCAAGTCAAAATCATAACCGGCACATTACGGAAAAATGGAATAAAAGTGTTATCTTTGTACCTTGACAGACAACATCGAGGCATGCATGCCGGCAACGCACGCACGCTAAGCAAACGAAAGGCACATAAAATCAACCCTAAATAAAAATCATTCAAGACAATGGACATAATTGAACGCTTCTTAAACTACGTTAAGTTCGACACACAGTCGGCCGAAGACAGCGCCACAGTGCCGAGCACAGACAAGCAGCTAATATTCGCCCGATACCTCAGGGACGAGCTTAAGGACGAAGGATTCGACGATGTAGAGATGGACGACAACGGCTACATATACGCCACACTGAAGGCCAACACCAAGAAAGATGTACCCACGATAGGCTTCATCAGCCACTACGACACGTCACCCGACTGCTCAGGCAAGGACGTCAAGCCGCGTCTTATCCGCAATTATGACGGCAACGACATTGAGCTGTCACCCGGTATAATCTCTTCGACGAAGAAGTTTCCAGAGCTTCTGGCGCATAAGGGCGAGGACATCATCGTAACCGACGGCCACACTCTGCTCGGTGCCGACGACAAGGCGGGCATTGCCGAGATTGTACAGGCCATGTGCTGGCTGCGCGACCACGACGAGATAAAGCACGGCGACATACGCATGGGCTTCAATCCTGACGAGGAAATAGGCATGGGCGCACACCACTTCGACGTTGAGAAGTTCGGTTGCGAATGGGCATACACCATGGACGGCGGCGACCTTGGCGACCTGGAGTTCGAGAACTTCAACGCCGCGTCGGCCAAGATAACCATCAAGGGAGTAAGCGTACACCCTGGATACGCCAAGGACAAGATGGTAAACGCCAACCGCCTGGCCGCCGAGTTTGCCAATATGCTGCCTGCTGACGAGACGCCGGAGACCACCGAAGGCTATGAGGGATTCTACCACCTGCTGGGCATAGAGTCGAACATCGAGAAGGCAAAACTGTCATACATCATACGCGACCACGACCGTGACAAGTTCGAGGACCGCAAAGACTTCATCAAGGAATGCGCCCGCAAGATGAACGAAAAGTACGGCGAGGGCACTGTAACGGCCGACGTAAGCGACCAGTATTACAACATGAAGGAGAAAATCGACCCCAACATGCATGTAATAGACATCGTACTCAAGGCCATGCAGGACTGCGGCGTACCGCCCAAAGTAGAACCCATACGCGGCGGAACGGACGGCGCCCAGCTGTCGTTCAAGGGCCTGCCCTGCCCCAACATATTCGCGGGCGGCGTCAACTTCCACGGCCCTTACGAGTTCGTATCCGTACAAGTGATGGAAAAGGCCATGCAGGTAATTGTCAGGATATGCGAGATTACCGCAGGGTATAACGACTAACATAAAATTAAGGATTAAGAGTTAAGAATTAAGAAAATATGACTTGCCTTTTTAATAAGCAATGGTATTTTTCTTAATTCTTAACTCTTAATTCTTAATTTTTCCGACTCCTAATTCTTAACTCTTAACTTAAATGTCCGAACTTCCTTACCTTGTCAAAGACCTCGCGCTGATACTTATCGTGGCGGGAGTGGTCACAATAGTGTTCAAGAAACTAAAGCAGCCGCTCGTGCTAGGCTACGTCGTGGCCGGATTTCTTGTCAGCCCGCACATGCCTTACACCATGTCCGTGGTCGACAGGGCGGACATCAGCACATGGGGAGACATCGGCGTGATGTTCCTTCTGTTCTCGTTGGGCCTCGACTTCTCGTTCAAGAAAATACTGAAGATGGGCATGACTCCCGTAATTGCCACGTGTTCAATCGTGTTCTGCATGATGATGCTCGGCATAGTGACGGGTCACGCGTTCGGCTGGAGCCGCATGGACTGCATCTTTCTGGGCGGTATGCTTGCCATGAGTTCTACCACCATCATCTACAAAGCACTCGACGACTTAGGGCTGAGACAGCAACGCTTCGCGGGAATTGTAATGAGCGTGCTAATATTGGAGGATATACTGGCCATTGTGCTGATGGTAATGCTGTCGGCGTTGGCCGTCGGCAATAACCCCGACGGTGGGCAGATGCTGGGCAGCGTGATGAAAATCGGCTTCTTCCTGATACTGTGGTTCGTGGTAGGTATATACCTGATACCGTGGATGTTGCGGTCGATGCGCAAGCTGATAAACAACGAGACACTGCTCATTGTGTCGTTGGGACTGTGCTGCGCGATGGCCGTACTGTCGACGAAAGTAGGCTTCAGCAGCGCCTTCGGGGCATTTGTCATGGGCTCGATACTGGCCGAAACGGTAGAGGCAGAACGCATAACGAAGCTCGTCGAACCCGTGAAAAACCTGTTCGGGGCGGTGTTCTTCGTGTCTGTCGGCATGCTTGTAGACCCCGAAGTGCTCGTCGACTATGCCCTGCCGATATTCCTGCTCGTGCTGACAATCATCCTGGGACAAGCCATATTCGGCTCGCTCAGCTTCCTGATAAGCGGCCAGTCGCTCAAGTCGGCCATGCAGTGCGGCTTCTCGATGGCGCAAATCGGCGAGTTCTCGTTCATCATCGCGTCGCTTGGACTGTCGCTCGGAGTCATCGGTAAGTTCCTCTACCCAGTCGTGGTGGCCGTCTCAGTGATAACGACCTTCCTCACTCCATACATGATAAGGGCAGCTAACCCGTGTTACGGACTGCTTGAAAGACATCTGCCCGCCAAGTGGACAGCCGCGCTGAACAACATTACGCTAAGTCGTCGGCCGGCGCATACGGGGCGGAAATGGAAGAGCCTGCTCATGCAGATGGCGCGCAACACTGTGATATACGCCATTCTTTCGGGTGCCACGATTGCCCTTATGTTCACCTTCTGCCTGCCTTTCGTCCGGCATATACTGCCCCACTGGTGGGCCAACGGCGTGTGCGGGGCTGCCACGTTGCTGCTCATTGCTCCATTCCTGCGCGCCATCGTGATGAAGAAAAACCATAGCGAGGAGTTCAAGGCGCTGTGGGCCGAGAGCACGTACAACCGTCCGGCACTGGTGTTCACCATACTTGTAAGGCTGGCCGTGGCCTCGGCGTTCGTATTTTACATATGCAACTACCTTACGAGGTTCACCAACGCGCTGATGATAAGCATTGCCGTGGCTGCCGTGGCGCTGATGGTCATCTCGCGCTCGCTCAAGAAACGCAGCATAAGTATGGAGCGGATGTTCATGCGGAACCTGCGCTCAAGGGAGATAGAGGCCGAGGTAATGGGACGCAAACGCCCCTTGTACGAAGGCAAACTGCTTGACCGTGACATCCACATTGCCGACTTCGAGGTGCCCGAAGACTCGCTCTGGGCTGGCAAGACGCTGCGCCAGCTCGAGCTGCGGAGCCGCTACGGGGTTCACGTAAGCAGCATTCTGCGCGGAATACAGCGTATCAACATACCCAAGGGGAGCACAATCGTATTTCCGTGCGACAGGATACAGGCCATCGGCAGCGACGAACAGCTTACGGCCCTGAGCTCGGCAATCGGGCGTGAGGTGCGCCCGCAGGACCCCGACATTGAGAAGCGTGAGATGAAACTGCGGCAGGCCGTGATAAGCGGGGGCGGCGCCTTTGCCGGCAAGACGATGAAGGAGAGCGGCATAAGGGACGTGTACAACTGCATGGTGGTAGGCCTGGAGGAGGGCAAGGAGAACCTTACGCTCGTCGACCCGGCACGCCGTCTCGTCAAAGGGGACGTTATCTGGCTCGTAGGAGAGGAAGAAGACCTCGAGCGCTTCAGCAGTGACAACTGACGGCCGGCAGCTACCCACACGGCTATCACTTTGCGTTGCAACTGTAGGAAACGCCTTACATATTGAAAAACGTTGACGCTCCACAGCGGGCACGGCCAGAAAAATTCCTCCAACTGACTTGTACACGCGAATCTGAAGCGTGCAAACGTAACTCGCTGTAATACTTACCGTTACGCATTAAGGCCGTTTTTTGTGCATCGGAAAACGGCCTTTTTCATGCCCAAAAGCCATGATTTTCGTTGAGAAAAAGCATATTCCGCTAAATGAAAAAGCACGTTTCACCCTGAGAAAAGGCATGTTTTACAATCTAAAACATGCCTTCTTACTTTTTAATACATATTCTTTCATATAAAGTAAGGCCGTTTTGCCAAGTCCAAGTAGCATTATTACGAAATCCGTTTCCAGATTGCGCAAGGACAATGAACATTCTTCAGCGACGCTTTGCTATGCCTTACCACGCTTTAAATGACAATATGACAAATGCCGGGAAACAAATTGCGCGCGACCGGAAAACGGCCGCGCGCATATATCAAAAGCACGTTACGGACAACGCTGTACGTCAATACCACTGCACGGCATTGCTGAATCCACTGCGCTTGTCGTACTTCAGCGCATCGGTAAGTGTTGCGGCGTTGCAACGAAAAGAGAAGTTGTACGACGTATATGGCGCCAAAACGACCGAGCAACTCATGTTGAAGCAGTGGAGGTCACGCTGAAGCGAGGCCGTGGTCATTGACATCTCGTGGTTCTCGAAGTCGTATCCCGACGAGAAACTTATGTTCCATCCGTCGCTGATACGTATGTTTCCGCTGAAGTTGAGCGTCTGAGTGAAACGGTAGGGATAGCGCATAGTCTTCGTGTTGAAGCGCTCGCGCCTTGTGTCCTCACGCATGGATATACCGTAACCGATGGTAAGAGACCATGGCATTGAGAACTTCATGTATCCGTCCTCGTCTGTCTCCGCCTTTCCGGCGCTCTCCTTCTTCGCCCCATGCTGTCCGCGCACGAGGTCGTCATCGACGTTACTCTCTATGTCGGTATTGTCGGTCTCGTCCTCGTCAGTCTGCTTCTCGTCCTCCTCGTCATCGCCTCCGCCAAACCATTTCTTGATTTTCTCGGGCGTAAGGGTGAACGAGATGTTCTGCGACATACCCTGGAATCGACCGAAGCGGCCCTTGCTATATTCGGTGTGCGTTCCCACATAGGGGTTGCCGTTCTCGTCCAGTTCGTAAGCATAGGTGGCGAACACGGCGTTCATGTTGAACGTATAGCTCTTCCACCACTTTAGTCTGAGGCGCACGGTAAGGTCGCTCCACGGCCTTTCTTTGTCCGCCATGTTATAGCCCATGTTGAAACCGAGCTCGTCAATGATACTCAACTTCTTAACACCGGTTGAGTCTTTGTCCGACTTTACCTTCATCTCGATGTTGTTCGACAAGTCGAACGTTATGCTACCCGTGCTTCCGCGCGACGGCAACGAGAACAGTCCGTGCTCGAAAGGACTGTATTCCTCGAGCGTAACGTTGCCCTCGGCGTCGGTCTTCTGGTACGTCTCGTAGTAGCGCGAACCGTTGTCGGGCGCGTAGCTGAACGTCACCTGCGGCGTCATGACATGCCTGATGGCTTGTATCTTGTCGCCGAAGAGCTTTTTACTGGGCGTCCAGAATCCGTAAAGCTTAGTCGACGCGCTGACGCTCATGCGCCAGTCGTACACGTTGTAAAAGCCGTACACGGTGTCGGCCACTTCCTCCTGCGCCGCCGTGTCCCATGAACGCATGATCTTGTTGGAGTACATACGGTCGGTGAAGTTGAACGACGGGTTGATGTTTATATAATTAAACAAGGTGAAGTTGGCCTGTATCGGTATCTGGTGTTGGAATCCGTTGCGCCAGTCCTTGATAAGGTTCGACTTGAACAAGAGGTCTTCTTTCGTGTCAATCGAGTTGCGCAGCTGTCCCGTGTAGCTCATGGATATCTTCTCGTACCAGCGCTCCTTGCCGGCGGCATGCCTGCGCTTGAAGGGATAGAAGCGGCTAACGGATATGTTAAGGTCGGGCAGCGTGAGGCTGACCGTTGAGTCTATCATGTTCTGGCTGAGGTTGGCCGTACCGCTCAAGGTCAGTCCGAGGCTCGAGAATGTCGAGCTCCAGCTTACGCTCGAGGTGCGCAGACTCTGCGTGTAGCTCTGCGGGTTGTACATGCTGTTGAGGTTGTTGCGCTCGTAGTCGGTAGTGGCAAAGTTGACACTGGCCGACAGACTGGTGTACGGATTGGCCTTTGAGTCCTGGCGATGGCTCCACTGAAGCTTGAAGCTGGTCTGCTCCGTATAGTCAGGCATGCCCTTGTCGCCGTTCTTGGTGTTCTGGTAACTGAAGAAGAAACTGCCGCTGTAACGGTAGCGCTTGCGGTAGTTCGAGGCCACGCTTACGCCCCACGAGCCCTTGGTGTATATCTCGCCGAGCAACTTGAGGTCCCACTTGTCGCTCATGGCGAAGTAGTATCCGCCGTCGCGCAGGTAGAATCCGCGCGAGCTCTCGTCGCCGTAGCTTGGCATGATGAAGCCGCTCGAATAGCTCTTGGTGAACGGGAAGAAGCCGTAAGGGATGGCCAACGGCAACGGTACGTCGGCCACAACGAGATAGGCGGGACCGAACACGACATCCTTACCAGGCCTTACCTTGGCGCGGGATAGGGCTATGTAGAAGTCGGGGTGCTCCTGGTCGCACGTAGTATAACGGCCATGCTGAAGGTAAAGCACGCCGCTTGAGTCGCGCTTCGACTGCTCGCTCGACAGGTATCCGTCCTGCTGCGCTGTGTAGACACTGTTGATAAAGCCCTTTTTCGTCTTGAAGTTGAACGACATGGTGTCGCTCTCGTAAGTGTCCTGCCCCATCACGAACACTGGCTTGCCGTCTATCTTGCCCGTCGTGTCGGCAGTACCCGTGGCATGTACAATGCTGCTGTCGAGGCTCATCTGTATGCGGTCGCTCTTGAGGTCCATGTTCTGGTACTTCACGTTGGCCTCGCCGTACAGTTTGGCACGTCGTGAAGCGGCGTCGTAAACGAGCGAGTCTTCCGACGAGAAGTCAACCGGAGCGTCAAGTCCGTTAGAGCGTTTGCGGTTAATACTGTCAAGCCTTATAGAGTCGTCAATCTGCTTATTGTGCTTGTATATGGCCAACGTGAGCGAGTCCATCTTCGTCGTGTCGGGCCCGGAAGAACCTGCCGCCGTGTCAACGGCGAGCGAGTCGGCTATCGGCAATGAATCGGCGCCATGCCCTGCGGCACTGTCGGCCACGGCGACAGAGTCTCTCCCGGCGCCGTCACGGCCATTACCCAAGAAAAAAGGCATGGTGGGTTCTGCCATCACGAATATGAAAGCAGACAGCAGAATGAATATGACTGTTTTTGTTCTCATTACAATGCAGGGTGCAAATTTACGGAAATAAAACTTAATAGCACACCAAATTTTCCGTTTTCTTCATTATTTTAACGTTTTGGCATGCTGTCCCGCGCCTTTAAGTACATGATGTATTGATATTTACGGCACTACGGGCAGCACAACCGCTGACCGCCGAAACGCCGGCATGGCACGCACGGCGGCAGGCGCTACGGACGCCAGCCAAGCCCAGCCTGGCACTCCGCCCGTAACACGCTGACATCCAACGCTTTTGCAAAAGGCCACCTTTCGCGCTCCAAAAGGCCGTCTTTCATCGTGCAAAAGGCGGCCTTTTACGACGCCATTTGCCGTCAATCACAAAACCACCAGGCACCGCCCGACGCGAAGACAGCCAAAAATTAGCACCGCAAAGGTATGCAATGTCAGAAAAAATACCTACATTTGCATCGCAAAAACATAAGTGCGCCACACCTTGCCAGCCGGCATACGGGCGCCAATAACGGACAAGGAGAATAACGAAATGAGTGAGACTAATGTACAGAACGTGTCGAAAGTATATTTTACCGACTTTCGATGCAAACCTGACGAGGGGCATGTTGACAAACTGAAACGACTGATTAAACATGCCGGTATCGACAAAATCGACATGGACGGTAAGTTCGTAGCCATAAAAATGCACTTCGGCGAACTTGGCAACCTTAGCTTCCTGCGCCCAAACTACGCACGCGCCATAGTCGACGTAGTCAAGCAATTAGGCGGAAAACCATTCCTTACAGACTGCAACACACTATATCCAGGCAGCCGCAAGAACGCCATCGAGCACCTGTACTGCGCCTGGGAGAACGGCTTTACGCCGCTTACCGTAGGCTGTCCGGTCATCATTGGCGACGGACTGAAAGGCACTGACGACATCGCCGTACCGGTAGTCGGGGGCGAATACGTCAAAGAGGCCAAGATAGGACGCGCCATAATGGACGCCGACGTGTTCATCTCGCTCACCCATTTCAAGGGACACGAAATGACAGGTTTTGGCGGAACGATCAAGAACATAGGCATGGGCTGCGGCTCACGCGCCGGCAAGAAAGACCAGCACTGCAACGGCAAGCCCGTGATTGACCAGGAGGCGTGCCGCGGTTGCCGCCGATGCATGGCAGAATGTGCCAACAACGGCCTCATGTTTGACGCCGAACGCAAGAAGATGTCGATAAACCATGACAACTGCGTAGGGTGCGGACGCTGTATCGGAGCATGCAACTTCGATGCCATATCGTTCGCCAATAACGCTTCGGTAAAAGACCTTAACTGCCGCATGGCGGAGTACACCAAGGCCGTGATTGACGGCAGACCAAATTTCCATGTGTCCGTAATACGCGACGTTTCACCAAACTGTGACTGCCACGCAGGCAACGATACACCCATCATTCCTGACGTAGGCATGTTCGCATCGTTCGATCCGCTCGCCCTTGACCAGGCCTGCGCCGACGCTTGCCTTAAGCAGACACCCCTGCCGAATAGCCAGATTGCGGACGAAATGGCCAAGCCCGACTTCCACGATCATCACGATAACTTCCTCAACAGCAATCCAAACACCGAATACAAGACCTGCCTCGCGCATGCCGAGAAAATCGGACTGGGCAGCAGGAAGTACGAGATGGTGAGAGTGAAGTAAAGGTGAAAGGGTGAAAAGGTGAAAGGGTGAAAGAGGCATTCTCGCTTATTCTGAATGTCTTTTTCACCCTTTCACCTTTTCACCCTTTCACCTTTATTCAAACATTTGTTCCATTTCTTTAAACCGTTGCAGCCCTTCGCCGCCATGCTTTGCCACGCTACGTTCGGCCTGTTCAAGCGTTTTCTCACGGTCGAGCTTGGTTTTCGAGAAGAACTTGTCGGCATAACAGATGACCTTTTCCTCCAAAGTCTCGGGCAGAAGGTCGATATGCGGCAACGGAAGGGCCTGTTTCTCAATCTCTTTTAATGACAATCCCGCCCCCGTATGGCGTTCGCACACCCTGGCATGGAGCGGAAATCCCTCGGCGCGCATTATCTCCGCGCCGAGCAGTCCGTGACGTATGTAAGGCTCTGTGCCGAAACATTTGATGTCGGGAGCATTGGTCTTGATAATCCCTATGTCGTGAACCATTGCCGCCTCAAGCAGGAACTGGCGGTCAAGTTGCAGTTCGGGATGGGCGTCAGCGATGGCCAACGCCTTGTCGGCTACGGCCTTGCTATGACGCAGGAGAATGTCTTTCAGTTCGTCGTTATCCTTGTAATACCTATCAATAATTAATTTATAATTCATAATTCCATTGTTTTTCAGGAGTAAGGAGAGAAGGAGTAAAGGAGTAAGTAGATTTGCATTACAAGACAACAAACATTCACTTGAAAGGCATTTCTACTTACTCCTTTACTCCTTCTCTCCTTACTCCTTAATAAAATTAAGCGTTAATCCAGTCGCGCTCGATATAAGCTATCACGTCACCGCGATTGATTTTCGAGCCTTGTTTTGCCGCAATCTCGACTAATTTGCCGCCAAGCGCAGCGGGAATAGGCTCAAACTGGCCCCACGGAGTCTGTATGTAGCAGAACGTTTCGCCCTCTTTATAATGCTGGCCGATGTACGGTTCGATACACGGAGTGCACTCACTGCCGCCCTCGAAGTCAAAGAATACCTGGCCTTTAAACGGAGATACAATCGCGTCAGCCTTCGCATGCTTGAACGCCGCAAGCTCTTCTGGCGTAAGAGTTGCGCCGAGTTTTGCGTCCTTAGCCTTCTGGAGGTCAGCCAGGAAGCGCTTTTTCGCCGCTCCGCTCTTGTAGTCACGGTACTGTTCCGGGTGCATAGCAAGCTCGAAAAGCTCTTCGTTGTCGGGGCCACACTCCCATCCGTTCTCGTCCATCTCCTTCTTGAAGTCGTCCAATGCGTCAGGAACCAGCGTGTGCGGGTCGGCATCGGTAAACTCGCGTCCTTGCTTTCCGGCAAGTTCTACAAGCTCGGGAGCGATTTCGCCAGGAATCTTTCCGCTCTTGCCGAGTATCATACCCCACATCGAGTCGTCCATCATCACGAAGCGTCCCTTGCCCTGTGCCATGGTGAGAAGGTTCAACAGAGCGATGTTCTTGACGTATTGTGAGAACGGAGTAACCAATGGTGGATAACCTACGCGCGGCCAAACGTATGCCACTTCGTCAAACAACTTGACGAGAAGGTCGTCAGTCGACAGTTCGGGTTGCCCCTTGCTCTTGAGTATCGAGTTGATAGAACGATGCACGCCGGCAAGGTCTGCCATCATGCTGCCCATCATTCCGCCGGGCAGTCCGCAACCAAGCAGCAGCGAACTCATCAGCTTGTTGCCAGGATTGATGAAGTAACCGAGCCAGTCGTCGATAAACTCCTGCGTGAGCGAACGTGCGTGCATGTAGGCGTTCATGTTGATTTCGGCAACCTCGAAGCCCTCGTTCTTCAGCATGCTCTGTACCGAGATGATGTCCGGATGCACCTTACCCCACGACAGAGGCTCGATTGCCGTGTCGATAACGTCGCCTCCGTTGTTGCACACTTCGAGGATTGAAGCCATCGAAAGGCCCGGTCCAGAGTGGCCGTGATATTGCAGGATGATGTCCGGATGCTTGGTCTTAATAGCCTTGGTGAGCTGTCCCAGCATTGCGGGCTGGCCTATTCCGGCCATGTCCTTGAGACATATTTCGGTGGCGCCGGCCTCAACCAGTTGGTCAGCTATGTTGCTGTAATACTCTACCGTATGTATTGGCGACGTCGTGATGCAAAGCGTTGCCTGCGGCGTCATGCCCGCCTCGAGTGCCCATTTTATGCTCGGTATGATATTTCTTACGTCGTTAAGACCACAGAATATACGTGTAATGTCTACGCCCTGGGCGTGTTTTACCTTGTACATCAGTCGGCGCACGTCGTCAGGAACGGGATACATGCGCAGCGCATTAAGGCCGCGGTCGAGCATGTGGGTCTTTATGCCCACCTCGTTGAATGGTTTACAGAAAGCCCTGACCGCCTCATTGGGATTCTCGCCGGCAAGCAGGTTCACCTGCTCGAAGGCTCCGCCGTTGGTCTCCACGCGCGAGAAGCACCCCATGTCGATGATTGCCGGAGCTACACGCTCGAGCTGGTCCTTGAGTGGCTGGAACTTACCTGAAGACTGCCACATGTCGCGATAAACGAGACTGAACTGGATTTTCTTTTTCATATTTAGATTTTTTAGGTTGCACGAACCCTGCACAGGCCCGCGTAAATGTTAGTGTTCTTGCTGCAAAAATAGGCATTTTTCCCAATAGTAAGACGTTATATCGAGAAAAATATGCCACTTTCGGCGAATAAAACGATTTTTAACTAAAATGCGCCTGACCGTCTTGCATTTTGCAACACACACCTCGCAAACAGGGGCTTTACGCCCACTTACAATCCGTAAGCAGGCTTCCGCTTGCCGCCATGAATACGCTTGATTTACAGCGGCATTAAAGCAGCCATGTAAAAGGCCGCGTTTCGCATTGCAAAAGACCGTCTTTTAGGGCATGAAAGATGGCCTTTTACAACGCGAAAGACCGTCAATCGGAATATGCCTCGCGGCAACCGATGATTTAATCGGTTTAATTTGCGGCGTTAAAGGAAAATAAGTAAATTTGCTTTCGGTATAAAACGGTGATTAAATGAAAGCAATACGGTTAGTCCCTATAATGCTGCTGTTTACCGTGGCGATGGTGTCATGCCTTGCCGACGGCAACGCTCGGACGGGCGTCCACCGTGAAAACGGCTGGTACCACATCACGCCCGGCACGGCTGACAGCATATCACAACGCCCAATCGTGGCGGTAAAGGAGTTCATGAACATGCGGCTTGACACTAATTTCTTAGGCCGGCCGTTTATCAAAGCGCATGTCTGTAAACATAAAGCCGAAGCATGGGCCGACTCAACCGAGCAGGCCATAGGCCATCGGATAGGCCTCGTCATCGACGATTCGGTAATTACCGCGCCGCGCGTAAACGGCAGAATAGAAAGCGGAGTGTTTACTATCGAAACGTATGAGGGGCGCGGCCTGACCGAACTTTACCGTCGCCTGCTGGCCGAGAAGCGCGACACGCTGATGCGCATTTGCGTGCACAGGTACAAGGACAGCCCGTTCTGGGGGCTTGACCTTGACCAATGCGACTCGCTTGCGAACACGATGGACTATCACGACGACCACCGACGGTCGTACAAGGTGATAATCGGCGGGCGGTAATCAGCGCCCCATGTTGTGGTTCATGAAGCGGTGTTCGGCCAACTTCTCGTACTTAGAGCCCGGCCGTCCGTAGTTGGCGTAGGGGTAAATGCTTATTCCGCCGCGCGGCGTAAACAGCCCGATTACCTCTATATATTTAGGGTCCATCAGCTTGATCAGGTCCTTCATGATGATGTTCACGCAGTCTTCATGGAAGTCTCCGTGGTTACGGAAACTGAAAAGATACAGCTTCAGGCTCTTACTCTCTACCATGCGGACGTCGGGAATATAGCTGATGCGTATCTCGGCGAAGTCGGGCTGACCCGTAATTGGGCACAATGAGGTGAACTCCGGGCAGTTGAACTGCACCCAATAGTCGTTGTCCGGGTGCTTGTTTACGAACGTTTCAAGCACCTCTGGGGCATAATCCATGCGGTATTCCGTCTTTCGGCCGAGGCTCTTCAAGCCCTCGTCCTGTCTTGTTTCACTATTTATCATGACAATTTAAATACTTTCCAGATGTTATAACTTATACCTTCGTCGTACACGTCGGTGCCGTCGTGCTCCTTCACTTTCTTCACAACGCGCACCGTTATGGGCAGAACCACGATTTCGTAGAGCGTCTTCAGCACCACCTGCGACAGTATAAGCGACATCATTTCGCCTGCAGGAACTACGCCGGAGAGCGCCAGGGGAAAGAACACGAGCGAGTCGGCAGTCTCGCCGAACAGCGTGCTTACCACGGCGCGCACGGAGAAATGCTTGCCGTGAGACGACAACTTCATGCGGCTCATGACGTAGGCATTGATGAACGACCCCACGAGAAAGGCCACAAACGACGCCGCGGCAATGCGCGGGGCAAGGCCGAAGATGGCGTGGAAGCCCTCGTCGTTATGCCAGTAAGGCGCTCCGGGAATGGCGTCGGCCAAAGCCCCGAAAGCCACGAAGATAAGGTTCATCGCGAAGCCGGACCATATCAGGAGGCGCGCTTTGCGGAATCCCCACACCTCGCAAACGCAGTCGTTAATGATGTAAGACACGGGAAAGACCAGCAGTCCGCCCGTAATGTTTATCGCTCCGATGGATATCTGCTTTGTCTCGAGCACGTTTGCCGTTATCAGGCAGACGCAAAAGAGTATGCCGAAAAGCATAAACAGCACACTCACCTGTTTGTTTTCTGTCTTCATTTCCTTGTTTTTTAAGAGGTTTACCAAGCACTCTGTTTTAGGTTTTACGGTTTTAGGGTTGTGAGGTTGTAAGGTTTTAGGGTTATTAGGTTATGGGGGTGTAAGGTTATAAGGTTTTACTGTCATGCGGTTATGAGTTTTTTGGGTAATGGGGTTTTATTATATTTCAGCACAGCCGTATAACAGCAAGACCGTAAAATTCTATTACCTCAAAACCGTAAAACCTTATAACCTTACAACCCCATAACCTAATAACCTTATAACCGCATAACCCAACAACCTCAAGACCTCATTACCTGAAATCTTTTCAGCCTGCAAAATTACTGCAAATTATCGTCATTTCCACCGTTTTGCGGGATAATTTTCAACGCCAAACATAACCTATTGATATTCAATAAGTTATATACGCCTTTGCAAAAGGCCGTCTTTTGGCCTGCAAAAGGTGGCCTTTTAGCGTGCGATTTGCCGTCTTTTACAACGCGAAAGACGGCCTTTTGCAAAACGGGTGGTTTCGTATCATATAAAAAACGTCAATATGTCGATATTTTATTGGTTTTTGTTTGCCTTATCGCCATTTAACGATAACTTTGCATAAAGTAATCAATCAAAACACTATAAACAATGAAGAAAGTCTTATCTATCGCCGCCCTTGCGCTCGCTACGCTGTCTGCCAACGCGCAGGATACGGCCTACAAAATCACGGGTACTGTGCCCGCTGACGTAAAAACGGTATATCTGGGCGTAATGAACGCACGCCAACCCGTTGACAGCGCAGCCGTAACAGGTGGTAAATTCACGCTCGACGGCACACGACAGAAGGACGAACTCCTTATGATTATCACGGGAGATTATTACCTTCCGGTGTTCAATGACGGTACGCCAATCGACCTTAACACCGTTGCCAAGACGTTCACCGGCTCTGAACTGAACAAGAAGATGTATGATTACGACAACGAACTGTCGTCTTACACCCAAAATCTTACCGCGGCAATCATGGAGTATCGTGCGGCAAGCGCTGACACTACTGCGGAAGGAAAGGCAAAGCTGAAAGAACTTGAAGCCAAGTGTGAACAACTGCAGGACGCTGCAATAACCAAACAGATAGATATTGTTAAGGCGAATAAGGATAATCTTATCCCTGTAGCTTTCCTCAGCCAACTTTATTACATGCTTGACTATAACGAGCTGAAGGAGCTTCTGCCCGAGACCGCTCCTTACTACAACCACCCTGCAATGGCACGCGTAAAGGCGCAGCTTGCGGCTCTCGAGAAGCGCATGCCCGGCAAGATGTTCACCGACCTGTCGATGAACGACACCGAAGGAAACCCTCGCAAGCTGAGCGAATGGTGCGGTAAGGGCAACTATGTGCTGGTGGATTTCTGGGCAAGCTGGTGCGGACCGTGCCGCCAGGAAATGCCCAACGTAGTGGCAAACTACGAGAAATACCACTCAAAAGGCTTCGAGATTGTAGGCGTTTCGTTCGACAACAAGGCCGAAGCGTGGAAGAAAGCCATCGCCGACATCGGCATGAAGTGGCCTAACATCAGCGACCTGAAAGGCTGGAAGTCGGCCGCCGCTCCCGCCTACGGAGTCAACTCAATCCCCTCTAACGTACTTCTCGACGGCGAAGGAAAGATCGTCGCTGCCGACCTTCGCGGCGATGCGCTCGGCGAGAAGCTGAAGGAGATATATGGATTTTAAGTAGTTAAAGTAGTTAGAGGTAGTTAGAGTAGTTAAAGTCAAATGCCTTGCTGGTAAGAAAGTGGGATATTCCACCCGTTACCAACAAGGCATTTGACTTTAACTACATAGCGAACGTAGTGAGCGTTAACTACTTTAACTACTCTAACTACTTAAAAAACGTTATCCTACCGTTATCTGTCTTACTACGTTTCTCTCCTCTTTACGTATCTTGGGGAGCACTACCGTGAGCACGCCGTCGGCCACTTTAGCCGATATGTTCTCCTTATCGACATCGTCGGGCAGTATCAGCGTCTGCTCAAACTTGCTGTAAGCGAACTCACGGCGCAGGTAATGCGACCTCTTGTTATCCTCGTTATGTTCCTTCTTACTTTCCATCTTGATGTGTAAATCGCCCTCTTGGTTGAGGTGAACGTTGAAGTCTTCCTTCGTCATTCCCGGCGCAGCTACCTCTACTTCATAATCAACCTCGCTCTCCTTAACGTTTATTGCTGGTGCAGTAGCGTTTGTTCGCGGCATGAAGTCGGTATCAAAGAAATCGTTAAATACGTCCGGTAACCAAGAATTTTTACGATTAACTGGTGTCATGATTATAATCTCCTATTATTTAATTTGTTGTTATTCAATCTGTTTCTTGCGGCCTGAAGCGTTGCTCCCGGCCTTCGCTTAATGTATTGCAAGTAACATACCAATACAGCGAATGCGCCAAAATGTCCTACATGTAAGACATTTTGGCGCATCAGTTTAATTGAGAATTGAAAATGATAAAGGAGAATTATGCGTCTGACGAGGCGTATTTATTACGGTAAAGGCCGTCGATTATGCTGTCGGCCAAGCTGATGTTAGGCACCTTTATGCTATCGCAGCCGAGTGCTTCGGCCACAATCATGAAGATTTCAGACGCCGGAATGATAACGTCGGCACGGTCAACCTTCAGTCCGTATTGCTCTATTCGCTCCTCAACGCTCAATGCCTTGAGCTTATCATAGATAGACTTTATCTCGCTGACGGTCACTATGCGAGTGCTTTTTCCCGAGTTACTGAGCTTGAACAGTTTGTTGATGTTGCCGCCTGAGCCTATCATCCGCATGTCGGGCATTGTCTTGGCAAAGCGCCTGAGGTCGGCTTTCATGTTCTCAACGGTTTCCTTTGACACCATGCCTCCGAGCATCCTGAGCGTTCCGATGTTGTAAGACTGGCTGTGGGTGAGCACTCCGTCGTGGAGCAAAGATATCTCCGTGCTGCCTCCGCCAACGTCGATGTAGGCGTAGTTGCCCTTCGTACTCTCAATGTTCTCTACGATGTTGTTGCACAGCAGGCGTGCTTCCTCACGTCCGTTGATGATTTCCAGGTTAATGCCTGTCGACTCGTAGAGTTTCTTCAACACCTTCTTGCCGTTCTCTGCGTCACGCATTGCCGACGTGGCGCACGCCCGGTAGTCGTCAACATTGTTGAGTTTCATCAACTGGCGGAACGCCTTTAACATGTGTTTCATCATCACCATGCGCTCCTTTGATATCTTTCCGAGCGTGAACACGTCGGAACCAAGACGCAAGGGGACACGCATGTACATCACACGTGAAATCTGTTGGCTGCCGTCCTGGGCAGTCCTGAAGTTCTTGATGAGCAGTCGCGCTCCGTTAGAACCGATGTCTATAGCCGCTAATCTCATGTTTTTTTGTATTTAGGAGTAAAGGAGTAAGGAGGAAATGAGTAAGTAGGTATGCCATAAAAGCATATTGTCTTGATGGCATTACTTATGCTTTTCAGCCCTGCCCCGATGTTGTTTATATAATAAAATAACGTTGTTTTACCGTTTATATTTTACCGTCTCAAGCGTCATTTGTAACCCATTGACAATCAACAGGTTATCAACGCCTTTACAAAAGGCCACCTTTTAGCGTGTAAAATACCGTCTTTCGGGCTGCAAAAGGTGGCCTTTTACACGCCGAAAGACGGTATTTTGAAATATGGTTGTCATTCTGCCGTAACGCCGACGGTCTTCACCTCAGCCTCGTATGCATTGCGCAGCTCTTCTTGCGAGCGGAATGGGCGGTCGCCGATGACGGGTTGTATCACGTTTTCTCCTGACCCGTCAACTATTCGCCCGTTGGTAGTGTCGTTCAGTCCGTACTCTACCGTACGCAGCAAATCACGCTGCATGTCCTCGTCATAGACGGGAGTCATCACCTCGATACGGTTCAGCAGGTTACGCGGCATCCAGTCGGCGCTGCCTATAAAGTATCTTGGCGCGCCGCCGTTACAGAATATCAGTATGCGCGAATGCTCCAGATAGCGGTCGATTATGCCCACGGCCTTGATGTTGTCGCTCACGCCCGGAATGCCTGTAACAAGCGAACTGTTACCACGGAGCACTATTCCAATCTTCACGCCGGCGGCCGAAGCGGCATACAACTTGTTGACAACGTCTGGCTCGGTGATATGGTTTATCTTCATCTTTATCCACGCCTCACGCCCTGCCTTGGCGTTCTTTATCTCGTTGTTGATGAGCGAGAGCACACGGTTCTTCATAGAGTTAGGCGACACCATGAGCTCCTTGAAGCGCACTTGGGAGAACGGACGGTCGATGAAGTCAAACACTTTCTTCACCTCCTGCACGATGTTCTTCCTTGCGGTCATCATCAGGTAGTCGGTATATGTCTTGGCGTTGCCCTCGTGGAAGTTACCCGTACCGATGCAGGCAATGTTGCCCTGCTTCGATTCTATGTACAACAGCTTGGAGTGAATCTTAAGTCCCTCAACACCGAAAATCACGTTTATGCCCTCTTCCTGCATGCGTTTGCTCCACTTTATGTTACTCTCCTCGTCGAAACGGGCCAGCAACTCAACCACCGCCGTAACCTTCTTGCCGTTGCGTGCGGCGCAAATCAGGGCCTTGACAACCTTTGAGTCCTTGGCAAGTCGGTACAACGTAGTCTTGATTGACTTCACTTCAGGCTTCAACGCGGCCTCACGCAATACACGGATGTAGCCGTCAAACGAGTGGTAAGGCACGTGTATGAAAAGGTCCTTGCGGCGTATCTGGTCGAGAATGCTCTCCTGTAACAGGAACTCAGGCTTCATCATGGGTTTCCATTTGGGATATTTCAACTCGTCGTGACCGCAGTCCGGGAAAGTCATCAGGTCCCTGTGGTTCTGGTAACGGCTGCTGGCAAGCGAAGCATCGAGCTTGCTTATGTCTATTTTCGACATAAGTTTCTTCTTCATATCCTTAGGCATCTGCCTGTCGTAAATAAGGCGTACCGGGTCGCCATGCCGTCGGCTGCTCACTCCCTTGGCTATTTTCTGGAGCACGCCATAGTCAAAGTCGTTCTCCATTTCCATCTCGGCGTCCTTCGTGAACTTAAAGGAATAAGCCTCAAAGGTGCTCGGCTTGAAGCCTATGAATATCAATGGAAGGCAGTAACGGACAACATCGTCAAGGTACATGATGTTGTCAAAGCCGTCGGACGACGGCACCTTGACAAAGCGTCCGTGCTCCCTGTCCGGCACCTTGATGATGGCAAGGCTGCTCTTGGGCAGTCGCAGGCCTTCGGCGGGTTCCGTTTTCTTGACCAAAAGATATATACGGTTATCCTCAAGCTGGCCTATCTCGTCGATTTCGGAGAACCAGATAGGATTGGTGTAACCGTTAAGGCGGTCGAGATAAAAGTTCTTCAGGTATGCGGCTTGCTCCTCATTGAGCTGCGTTTCGTTAAGAAGACGGATGTTGTGTTGCTCCAGGCTGTCGAACACTTCGTCTATCGCGACAGTGTATTCCTGGCTGAATTGCGAGTTTAGCTTGTTTATCGTCTTGATGGTCTTGCGGATGTTGTCGTGCTGCTTGCGTATTTCCTTGTTGTCAGACTCCAACAGACGGTTTAGCGAAGCCATGCGCACACGGAAGAACTCGTCAAGATTGTTTGAATAGATACCAAGGAACGAAAGCCGTTCCAACAACGGTATGTTCTCCTTGCGGGCTTCCTGCAATATACGATGGTTGAAGTACATCCAACTGACATCACGCTCTACATATCGCGTCTCCTTGTTTTTCTTTGCCATAGTTTTACAACTCAGATGTTATTTTTGTACACAATAAAAAAAACTGTTTGCCGGCAACATGCGTGTCCGGACCGCCACGCGGCTTTACTGAAAGGCAAAACCTGAAGACTGGCAGACGGTTTTATTTTGTGCAAAATTAAGATTTATATTTAACATTAAGGTTGTATCGGGTGTTAAAATAAGAATAAAATATTGTTACATTTGTGTTTTACGCATGTGTGTTCCAGAGTGGATTACAGAACGTAAGAACACAGGACACAAAAATAACCGGGAACTGACTCACGTCAACTCCCGGTTATTTCAAGTATATTATCCCAGCCTTTCAAGTTGGACTGTAAAGTGACGCATGAGCGGAGCCTCCCACGTTATGCGCACGCCACGTGTTATTTGCTCACGACGGTCGTACACATTCTTCAGCGCGGCGGCTATTACGGCAATGTGGTTGTCGGTATAAACACGGCGCGGAATGGCCAGACGGAGCAGGTCGAGGCCGTCAAAGCGGTTTTCACGGGTAACGGGGTCACGGTCGGCCAGCAGGTAACCAATCTCGCAACCGCGGATACCTGCCTCGAGATACAGCTCTACCGTCAGTGTCTGAGCGGGGAATTCTTCTTTCGGGACACGTGTCAACACCTTCGGGGCATCAACGAATATGGCGTGGCCTCCTGCCGGACGCTGGTACGGAATGCCGTATTCATCCAACAAGCGGGCAAGGTATTGCACCTGGTGAATGCGTGTCTCGAGGTTGTCGAACTCTGTATTCTCGTCAAGTCCGATGGCCAGCGCATTCATGTCGCGGCCGTTCATGCCGCCGTAAGTAAGGTAACCCTCGAACTGTACGCAGTACCCCTTGGCGCCTTCATACCAGTCCTGACGCTTGGTTGCTATGAATCCGCCCATGTTTACGATACCGTCTTTCTTGGCGCTCATGGTCATTCCGTCGGCCAGAGAGAACATCTCGCGGGCTATCTCCTTGATGGTCTTGTCGGCATAGCCCTGCTCGCGCGTCTTGATGAAGTACGCGTTTTCGGCAAAGCGGGCAGAATCGAAGATAACGGGCTTACCGTACTTGTCGGCTACCTGGCGCACCTGGCGCAGGTTCTCCATCGATACGGGCTGGCCTCCGGCGGTATTGTTCGTTATGGTTACTATAATAAAAGGTATGCGGTCGGCATGTTCCTTGAGCGCGTTCTCCAGCTTCACGGGGTCAACATTACCCTTGAAAGGCACTTCAAGCTGCGTATCCTTGGCCTCGTCGACGGTACAATCGAGCGCAACGGCCTTGCGTCCCTCGATATGTCCCTTCGTTGTGTCGAAGTGGGAGTTGCCGGGCACGATGTCGCCTTCGTGCACAAGATACGAGAACAGCACGTTCTCGGCTGCGCGTCCCTGGTGAGTGGGGATTACGTAGTCAAAACCGGTGATACGCTTGATGGTGTCTTTCAGGAAGAAGAACGATTCGGCGCCGGCGTAACTCTCGTCGCCTGTCATCATGCCGGCCCACTGGCGGTCGCTCATAGCGCCCGTACCCGAGTCAGTAATAAGGTCGATATACACTTGGCTGGCCTTCAGTTGGAACACATTGTAGTGTGCCTCCTTAATCCATTGCTCGCGTTCCTGGCGAGTGCTCTTGCGGATTGGCTCAACCATCTTGATTTTCCAAGATTCTGCAAAAGGTATTTCCATAGTTTAAGGTTTAATATTTACGGTTCCAAATTTAGTTAAAATACCCGTTACGCACAAGCTTTTTGACATATTTTTTGCTTATTTCAGCATGCGGAACAGTCGTGCGGTGACATATTGTAAGCCGAGAACAGTAAGCAAACCACAGGCTTATACTTACGGAAAGGCAAAAAATTCGTTCATTTTAATTCTTCATTAACCATTCAGCGGGCTTTTACTTACAATATAAAAGGCCGTCTTTCAGCGTGTAAAAGACGGCCTTTGGGCTTGCGGTTGACGGCCTTTTGCAAGACAAAGTGCCGTCAATCGGGAAGTATCGCGACGGATACGGGAGCATAGTCTGCCGGACTGAATCGGCGAAAACCTTTCGAAGCCGTCTCCGTTCCACGGAAAGACGTCGTGCCGCCGAAGTTGTACAGTCGTCCGTCGACGCACTCCGTGGCGCCGAACCAGTTGAACGTGCCGAGCATTCTAAGCTGTTCTGGCGTGCCGTCGCCCGGAATATAGCGTGTGATGGTTGTGCCGTCGAAGGCGTAGATATAGCCGTCGGCCACGCCGATAAAGCTGAAGTCGGTGCCGAGCGAGTCGGTCTTGGCGCACTTAGTAGCCTCAAGCGCCCCGTCCTTAACGGCATACGCCGTACTCATAAGGTTGTCCATAATCCATGTGGTGCCGTCGGAGTCGTGAGTTACGGCCACGTTGCCGAAGCTCGCATCATGCGCCACTGTGCCCTCAAGCGTGGCGGTAAGGTCGCCGTTCTGGTCGCGCCCCATGGCGTAAGTCTCTATATTGCCGTCAGTAACGACATATAGCATGTTGTCACCTGCCGCCGCAGCCACTACGTTACCCGCGCGCTGGGCTATCGGCAGCCACGACTTGCCCGACAGGTAGTATATGCCGCCGTCGCCGGCAATCACCGGCGTGCCGCCCATGCTCACTCCGGCTCCGCCACAAGGGATGTCGGCATAGCGGTGTTCCTCGCCCGTAGACGTGTCGTAAGCGCGGAACTCGTAGCTCGGTATGGTCTGTTCGTAACCCAAATTGGTATGCTCAATTATGCCTCCTCCATAGTAAATCACGGCGCCGTCGGTAAAGTGTATCGCCGCCGAACCTTCGTTGCCGAGCTGACCGAGGTCGTTGAACACGATGTTCTGGCTCACCCTGAGCGTATTGACCGACGGCTCGCCGTCTATCGTAAACTTGCCTTCGGCTACGCCGTTGTCGTCGAACACCACGTAAGGACTGGCCGTATAGGTCTCTCCCCGATTGATATACACTATGGGCTCCTTCGTCGGCACGTCGGCATTGGGGTCGACAAATGTGAACGACTGGCTGGCGGAGCCGAGCCGTTGCATGGTGCCGTCAGAGGCACGGCCGTTGTAGATGTCGACGTATATGCCGCCGTCACGATAATAAGCGGCCGTCAGCACCACGCCCGGAGCGTCGGTTTCCTCGTTGGCGGGCTGGCGGACGACAATCTGTGTTGAGTCTGCCGACGCCCTTGTGCCAGGTGCCTCGGCAAACGTTATGAACCCCGTACGCTCCTTTCCGGTAAGGTTCATGGCGGCTATCACCTGTACGCTCTCGCCTCCCTTGCCGCCCATCTGCGACAGCTGGAGCCAGTCGGCAGATGAAGTGGCCTCCCACGGCTCCGCAATAGGTATCGTAACGTCCTTCTGCTCGCCGTCCGAAGACAGTTCAAACACGCCCTCGTCAACAGGTGGAGGCGTCGGGCCGGGCCCCGGATCGGCGTTATCGTCGTCGCTGCACGCCGCCAACATAACAATGGCACATGCCGCAACGGACATCCATGATAATAGTTTAATCTTGCACATAATCGTTATCGTTTTGCATGTTAATAATTCATTTTATGCAAAATAAGCATTTTCCTAAACAAAACCAATAACGGTTTACCGTGATTTTCGCCAACGCAAGAATAATGTTAAGCCCTCCAAACGACACATAAAAGCCGTTATAACGACATGAAAAGACCGTCCGAACTCTACGTCATGGCGGCCTCCGTAAAAGCATTTCATAACACACTAAAAGTAAATCACTTATCGCACACGTTCCAAAACATCGCAAAACGTCCTGCAAAACACGGCATATTACAACGCAAAAGGCCACCTTCCGCATAGCGAAAGGTGGCCTTTTGAAAAATGGGCAGGCTTCAGCCTGAATGTTATTTCTCGGGAATCTCCTCAAGAGTCTTCACCAACAGATCCCAGAACTTGCTCGTTGTGGGCCAGTTGGCACGCTCGTTCGGAGTATGGGGCGACAGCAACGTCGGGCCGAACGAACAGATGTCAAGACCTGGATACTTGGAAAGAATAATGCTGCACTCCAGTCCTGCATGCACAACCTGCACTGTCGGCTCCTCGCCGAATAGGTCGTTGTATATCTTGCGCATGCGCTTTATAAGCTCGCTATCGGTGTTGGGATCCCATCCGCCGTAAGCTCCGCTCAGCTCAACCTTCATGCCCGCCATGTTGAAACAGCTCTCGAGAGATGTTGCCAGCTCGTCTTTCTTGGTCTCGCTCGAGCTGCGCGCCAGTATTTTCACTGCCGCCTTGCCGCCCTCGATGTCTACGATCGCGAGGTTTGAAGACGTCTCAACAATGCCTGGTATTGACGGAATGTAGCGCCATACGCCGTCGTGGGCAGCGTAGATGGCGTCAACGAGGTTGTCCTGGATTTCCTGCGGCACTACGGTTGCAGGCAGTTCAACGTCCTCAACGGTAACGTCGATTTCGTTTTCTATACCCTTGTATTCCTCGTTAAATGTCTCTTTGTAATCATTAACAAGCTCGATAAGGTCGGCTTTGTTGTCTTTCGGCAACGTCAGAACAGCCTCTGCCTCACGCGGAATGGCGTTGCGCATGTTGCCGCCATGCCATGAAGCAAGGCACGCCTCGTCGTCGGCGATGGCCTCACGGACAATGCGGACGAGCATCTTATTGGCGTTTCCACGGCCCACTCCAATCTCAAGGCCCGAGTGTCCGCCCTTGAGTCCCTTGACGGTAAGGCGCACGGCAATGTCTTCCTTGTCGCTTTCAGCCTCCTTGTAGTCAAGCGTAGCGGTGATGTCCACGCCGCCGGCGCTACCTATGATGAGCTCGCCCTCCTGTTCGGTGTCGAGGTTAAGGAGTATTTCGCCTTCCAGTTCGCCGGCCGGCAGACCGTTGGCGCCATACATACCAGTCTCCTCGTCAGCGGTTATAAGAGCCTCAACGGGACCGTGTTTCAGGTCGGTTGCCTCCATTACGGCCATTATCGCAGCCACTCCGAGGCCGTCGTCAGCGCCGAGAGTGGTGCCCTTTGCCTTTACCCAATCACCGTCAATGTAAGTCTGTATGGGGTCTGTCTCAAAATTGTGCGTGCTGTCTTTCTCCTTCTGCGGCACCATATCCATGTGAGCCTGGAGGATTACGGTCTTGCGGTTTTCCATACCCGGAGTGGCAGGCTTTCGCATAACGATGTTGCCGGCCTCGTCCGTGAAGGCTTCAACGCCTACTTTCTTGGCGAAGTCGAGCAGGAACTGCCGTACTTTGTCGAGATGTCCTGACGGACGCGGAACTTGTGTCAGTGCATCGAAATTTCTCCATATGCACTCAGGTTTAAGGTTTTTGATTTCACTCATAGCATTTATATTTTAGGTGAATAATTATTCTATAACTGCCGTATCGCCGTCCTCTTATCGGTAAAGGCCAGCGCAGCCCAGCTGTATATGCCGAGAAGGATGACGAGAAGGGTCTGTATAGAGTGTACAATCAGTACAAAATAAAGTGCGTTATTATCGGCCACGCCATAAAGTATGAGCATTGTCTTTACGGCAAAATGCCACGGACCGGCGCCGTTGGGCGTAGGCACTATTACGGCAATACTGCCCACAACGAAGGTGACAAGGGCGCACTGCAGCCCGAGACCGGCAGTAAAATCGAAACAAAAGAACGTAAGGTAATAATGCAGGAAATAACATACCCAGATCCCAAGGGTATAGATTACGAACAGGGGGATGTTCTTTACGTTCTTGAGCGAGATGACTCCCTGCCATATCCCGCCGAAAGTAGCCTTCACCTTATCATAAAACGAGAGTTTCTTAAGCAGGAAATGCAACAGGAAGAGCACGGCAACGGCGCACGCTCCGGTAACAAGATAACCGGTAAGCGAAAAGCGGTGGAGTATCGAATCGACGCTTGTGCCGGTGCGGTTGAAGAAATACGAAAAGACCTTCATCTGCATAAGCAGCGTCACTCCACTGACAACGGCCATGAGAAGGGTGTCAATCGCACGCTCGGTAACAACCGTTCCGAGAGCTTTCGGAAACGACACGCCGTCATATCTCTTTAGCACCCCGCAGCGGGTAAACTCACCGATACGCGGTATTACGAGACTTGCCGCATAAGAAAGAAAGATGGAATGGACAGCCGTTGACGTGCGCGGACGTTCGCCAAGAGGCTCAAGCGTCTGGCGCCAGCGCCATCCACGGAACATCTGGGCAAGGATACCAAAAGGGAACGAGAGCAACATCCACGTCCAATCCATGCCGTGGAGAAGGATATCGTCAACACTTCTGAAGTCGAAGTCGCGATACATCCAATATAGAATGGCCCCGCCAAATAAAAGCGGAAGCAAGATCTTGACCGTATTATTGGCCAGCGTTGTTGTTTTCACCAAGGTAGAATGTTTGTGCGCCAGCGCCGTCATGCGATTCAGGCAGTGACATGCCTCCTGCACGAAAGGCGCCGTTTAACGTCCTGCAAACTTACAATAAAAATCCGAGAATACGTGTATCTGTTCATAAAATTTAATGTATGGCTTATCAACAGCACGACTTCATACTTACGGACACAGCCCCAAGTCAGCAAATATCGTATCTGAACACGTAGTCGTCCATGACAAATCCCGAACCGATATCGGTCACCTGGCTCCTCACGTTGGCGTATCCAGACTTAGAATAAGCAGCAATGGCGGCAGCGTTATTCTTGTTTACAGTAAGCCATATAGAGCCAAGCCCTTCACGACGGCACATATCCACCAGGTATTCCGTCATACGCCAGAACAGCCCCATGCCGCGAAAATCACTTTTCAGATACATCTTGCTGAGATAAAGCGTATTGTCGTCGCATGCCTGCACACCGCAATATCCAGCCTCGCGGCCATCCTTACTTATAATAAAGTATCTGTAGCCATGGTTGGCCACCTGCTCTTTTACCGCCTCGTATGACTGGAACTTACCTAACATATAGTCGATTTGCGCGTTGCTTATCATGCCGGCAAAAGCCTCATGCCATATCGCAGCTGCCATGTCGGCAATCTTCCTGACATCGTCATCACCACTGATTTCCCTTATCATAATCTTAGATTTTTATATCGCAACTACGCCGACGGCACTCAAAAATCAGCCGACGGCATAGCCATTTGCAAAGATAATGCAAATTTTCGATTACAGCAATGACGGCATAAGCATTTGCCCCGGCATAAACAACTTTTTTAACTAAATGACACATTATCGCCAGGCAACACTAAAAAATATCATGCCGAATCAACGATTAACGAAAAAATTTATTACCTTTGCGCACGATTAAAACGAACAAAGGCCCCGTAGCTTAGCTGAATAGAGCGTCAGATTCCGGTTCTGAAGGTCTTGGGTTTGAATCCCAACGGGGTCACTGTAAAAAGTGCTAAGTAGTTGAATTTCAATTATTTAGCATTTTTCTTTTGCTAAAATTGGCGTCTTTTTGGCGTCTTTTTTGGGTCAGTTGATTTTTTGATCACATGGGGCTGTAGTTTTTTCCACTTGATAAAACATGGCAAACTCAGGCGTTTGGATGGCGAGTTTGAATATGAACCGTCTTATGTAGTCGATACACTTTAACTGTAAGCAAAAGATTTCGTCTCTTTGCAGCGGAGATTTTCTATGATCTTTTTGCTTCTGCATTGCATAGTCTTATTACGGCTTTCCATGACTTATAATATCTCTCAATACCCTTTAGCTCTTTTTTTATTGAAAGTTTTATCTCTTTACCGTTATAACTATAGCAGTTTTTATGTAATCCTGGGTCAGGAGATAATACCATCTCTTCTGCATAAACTTCATCCTTTGCGCAACAAGCATAAAAGAAAGCCGCCATAGATATTTGTGTGTTTATCCATTCAATTATCGGATTTTTGCTTATAGACCCTTTGTCCTTTTTGCCACATAATATATAGATAAAATCTTCTTCTGAACATTTTTTTGCGTTTATGTATTCAGTTTTATTGCCTAAATCGAGTTTCATATTTTTGGCTTCATCACTAGTTAGTTTTGGATCTTTGAATGCAAACTGCCCTGTTAAAAATGAATATAAATATTTAAGTAAAAGAATATAGGCCTGATCTCCTTGTCCTGGACAAAATATCGTTATTCCACTACATTTACCATCAAATTGTTCTTGCAGGGAATTGTCTATAATATTGGCTTTGCTATTTTGCTTTTTATTTTGTATGATTGCCTTCTCTTTAACCGGGAATAGGCGTGTAAAATAAACATCAAAAAATGAATCAGGGCCAATTATCCATTTTTTTAAATCAGGGAAGCGGTCTATTTGTTTAATCAAAAACTTAATACCGTCATCAGGCAGGGCATTTTTAACCATATTGTAAGAAAACGATATTTTCGCAAGATACAATTCGATGTAATATTTGAACGGTTTATTTGTCGCCAAATAATAATTGCTTAATTTTGATTCTAACGTGTCAAAAAAATTCTTGTCAAAATCTTTTTTTAATACATCCTTATGCTCCTTCAAGGAATTTAATATTAAATAATTGCCATCATTTTTACAATCATGCTCAAATGATTCATCAGAAGAAGTTCTTATATTTTTTATGTAACGTTCTAAATAGCTGTTGAGAATCAAGCTTGTATTATCAAGTGATAGTGAATTTAATTTATATTGTTTTTCGTTATATATCGCTGGTATTGGTTTATAATGAGAGATTTCTGCAGAATAATTTGTGGATACAAACATTTTCATCATGTTTATTATTGTATCCTTATCTTTTGTATTACCAACTACATCATAGTCCGATAAGAAAAAAATGTCATAAGTTTGGTTATTGAACCATACGGAATTATAAAGTTTCTCATCTTCTTCCAATGAAGCCATACCATATAGCATAAATTTAAGAATCCATAATGATTTCATCATTTCAGTGCAATCTTCATTGCCAAAAGCCTCTATAAATGAGTCTATATTTTTATTGCTTAATGCGACCGTTGCAGGAGAATAAACTTTATCAGGCAAATTAAATGCATCCAATATGCTTCTTGCCAAATCATTGTCTTCACTACCATAAAAATCATTGTTTATGTGTAGTAATAATTGATATGCTTCTTTTGCATTCAAACGCTTGTCATACTTGCATTGCAAGTTTATAATGTAGGTACACAGTTTGCCAATGGTCTCCGAGTTAGATAAGACACGATTAAGGCAGTAAAAGAAAGGATATTGCAGTCCTTCAACAAACAGGACATAATCCAAAAAGTGCTTATATGTTTCATCCAAATTTTTCGACAACTTTGAATTTTGGTATTTGACAAAAGCGTTTAACAACAGGAAACCTTTGTCCAAGTTTGAAGAATCTTCGACAAGGCCTCTGGATATTATATCTAATGCACTTTCGATTTTCATGGATAGTTAATTTAATTTTATAAACAAAATTAGAAATATAATGAACGGATTTATTCATCCGCTTATTCTGGTAACTTATATGCAAATATAATTATTTGTTTTTAATCATACAAAAATCCTTCCAGATTAACACTCCTATTGAATGTAAAGAATATAGATTGTTTTCTGTGATTGTTGAATATTACCTCTGGGTTTAAAAATGTTTTCTCTTCTAATTAACAAAAAACTTGGAAAGACGAAGATAAGAACTATCTCAGAGTAAAAGCCAACTCCATCACCTATAACGCAAAACCACGATGGAAAACACCGTGACAACATTCCAATAGTACAAGATCATTGATATAGCAAATGTCAGGTAAAGTTTTATTTATTTGTGGTATCCACACCTCTCAGTTACATGCCAGCTACATGACTTTGCAAAATTTACGCACTGATTATCAAAAACTTATAATGCACGCATGCTTTCCCAGTTACATATCAGTTACATGCCAGTTACACTGTTTCTTTATGCCAAATTAAGGAATATAGTTATACCGCTATGCTCCATTTAGGCTTTCCTCTTTTATTAATTTTGCCTCCAATGTATCTTTTATAATTCGTGAAGCTATTGGATAATTCCTGTCCTCAATACCGAGTCTAGTTCTCAATGATTGATTGTTCATTTTCTCATTTGAAGCATATCTCAGGCACGCATGTTGGTAACAAGCCCTGATACGCTCTCCCTTATCTATCTCAGCGAACTTCCTGTATGAAAAGCTGGTAACTGTTGTCCTGTTTTCTTGGACTTGAAAACGCAATGTGGGCAATTGGTAAAGTTCGATACTAAAGATAGTCGTGTCCATACCGCTGCCTATCTCCTCGCATATTCCCATTCTTCTCATAATATCAGCCAAAGAATCGTTCCTTGATTGATATTCGTCAATAAAGTGTTCTACACTTATAAGGGGCAGCCCAAGATTGGAGATTTCAATCCTATCCGAATATATTTCTACCATCGGGAATCCTTGTTCTGCAAAACCCTGATGAATGAGCATATTAACAGTCAACTCCCTAATTGCCATTTCAGGATACATACGTACCTCCGTTCTTAATGTTTGCCTAATCTCTTCGTCGATGGGAAGCAGACTGTTAATCCACACTACCATATCTTCAAAAATAATAGCATAACCTCTGTCAAAAATCCGTTACGTAGTTGTTCCTATTTTTCTTTTCCCCTGCATAGACAAAGACCCTAACTGGCCATTTTTTTCGTTGCAACCCATCAAAAATCATTTTGATATTAAACAAATTATTGATTTTCTAATCTCATCATGAACAATATAAGAAGGACAGCCGTTTAGAGCCATCCTTCCCATTCAGTGTTAACACTTTATGGCAGCTTTTCATATCATTGGATTACCTCCTTTACAATATCCTCCAATAAGAATGGTATTACGCCAATATACGTTACTCCATCTTCATCGGTCCATAGTTTGCTGTTACCGTCCAACACTACAATTTTCCTGAAGAAGTCGCCGGTGTTCCTTAGCGAGAATGTTTCCTGTGCTTTTTTCTCGGGGGTGTCAACATTCAATGCAGACTGGATATAAACCTTATTGCTTCCTAAGTTGACAACAAAATCTATTTCGTATTGTGACATCCTGCGCTTGCCTTCTACTGTCTGCGTAAGCTCTACAATTCCTACATCAACGGAATATCCTCTACGGATTAAGTCGTTATAAATCATATTCTCCATCAAGTGTGAACGTTCCTGCTGTCTGAAATTCAACCTTGCATTCCTCAATCCCAAGTCCATTGCGTAATACTTCTGGATGTTGTCGAAATATTTACGCCCTTTCACGTTCCATCGTTTGGCGCTTTGGAAAAGGTAGGCGTCCTCCAGGTAGTCAAGATAATTCTTAACGGTGTTGTATGAAATTGATTTTCCCATAAGTGAACCGGCAGTATTTGCCAGCTTATTCGGATTTGTCAACGAACCGACGGATGATGAGAGAACATCCACCAATACACCCAATATGCTGTCGTCCTTAAGTTTGTAACGCTCTACAATATCCTTAATATATACATTCGAAAAAAGTCCCTGAAGATATTTACGTTTCTCGCTTCCGTCATGTTCAAGCACGGTCAAAGGCATTCCTCCATAAGTCAAGTATTCCTCAAACGCATCCGCCTTTTCCAACCCCGACACTGATAAATACTCGGCAAATGACAATGGATAAACTTTTATTTCAGACCCCCTGTCACGAAAGTTCGTAACAATATCTTTCGACAGCATTTTAGAGTTTGACCCAGTAACATACACGTCGAGATTTGGACGTGCCATTAAGTCGTTCAATATGTCGTAAAAAGTGGTATAAAGCATCTCTCTGTCCTCTTCCGGCACCAAAGATTCTTCTACATCACCGTTTTTCACTTTATACGACAGTTGTATTTCATCGATGAAGACATAGAATTTTCTTCCCGTATCACTTGTACGTCCAACAATATAGTCGTACAAAACATTAGGGTTGCGGTATTTCATGTCAGACTTTCTGTCAAGGGCGACTTCGATAAAATCATTTTCATCAACGCCTTCCCCAATTAACCGGTTCTTGTAAAGGGTTGAAAGCAGGAACGACTTACCACAACGTCTTATCCCCGTAATGATTTTTACCTTGCCATTCCAACGTTTAGCAAGCAACTTCTCTATGTAATCGTTTCTATTTATTATCATGATAAAAATGTTTTATCCGTCAATCACTGAAACTTTGGTCGTAAGTGTCGACCGTTTTTTCAGTACAAAGATACTTTTTTTTCCAAAAATGACAAAAATATCATGAAAAAATAAAAGAAGGACAGCCGTTTAGAGCCATCCTTCCTTGTATAGAGTTAAAATTGTTCCATGCTTACTTCCTGTCCGTTATCATACCAGTAAACGTTCAAGTTCTCCGTAGTCATCCACTGGCAATTATTCAACCTGAAGCCGTATTTGTCCTCCAACGTTGACAAATATTCCTCGAAGTCGTTATATTGTTCGGATTCTTTTACCTCTTCGTCAGTCAGCCTGATAATGTTCAAGGCATCGATGCAGAAGTCTAAAATTATAACATACCTTGGTTCCATGTTCTTTCCGTATGTGTTAAGTGAATATTTGTCGCCATTGGATAGAGCCGTTTCACCTTTCCATAGGCAGTCTGTTGGTTATTGGCGTTTACGTTGACATTCAGTTTTACGCCGTTGATTGTGATATTGAAGTGATACCTAATCATTTTTGCTTTTGTCGTTTTATTGAGTTTTCTTGCTGTTATAACAAAAACAGGGATACGTGATTTTTGAGTTTCTGTAATATCACTCGTTGTCACATATCCCTGCATTTAAGAGAGTTCAGTCTTTCAAATATTTAAGTGTTTACTGAAAATCGAAGTTTTACAGAAGGTGATTTTCCGTTTATTTATTTTTCTCCTGTAATTGTAATTTTTGTAAAGACTCAAATATTCTATAATCAGACCGCTTGTTTCCTTAGCCATTGTCTTACCTTGGTTTCATAATTTTCGCAATATTCCACGTTTCCGTCTATTACCGAAATGAGGTTGTCAAGATAAACGTTTTCTATGATTTTCCTGTTTTCTTTGTTATCGTCAGGAGTAAGGGTAACTGTAAATGTATCCGGACCTTCATCATACTCGACTTTTACATACCCCGTCATCTTGAAGCCCTGTACATGAAACTCCGTACCATTACTTAAAGTCCTTACCGAAGCAAAGCATATTCCCCAGCTTAAAGGGATTGCACTGTGCTGGAATATTCTCCAAATGTATCTTGCTATTGAAGTTCTGTTTCCTGTTGTTTCCATAATAGTTGTAATTTCGTTTTTTGTCGTTTTGAATTTGATGTTTTGTTGATTAAGATTACACCGAATACCAGCCGAATTATAAAAGACCGTCAATCAGCTTGTAAAAGACCGTGTTTTGCATTCCAATAGGCCATGTTTTAGAGCCTCGTTTGCCGTCTTTTGTTTTGTTGATTATTTCTTCGTGTTAAATGGTTGGTATTCAGTGACATAAGAGAGTGTGATGTTCGATTAAGCCACATCCCCGTTCCTTTCATAATAGAGTTCTGCTGCTGCATCGTCACATATCATCGCAAAGTCATCCAATCCGAGCAAAGGATATTCCTCGTGATAGAATGAATGAAGGTCGGCAGGTGTCAATGTAGGGTCTGAAATAAGCGAATCCCTTACCAGTTCATACATTTCCTCATACTGTTCCCACCAAACCAACTGGCAGTCATAACCTTTCATCATTCCCGGTTCATGAGGATATACCTTGTTGCAGCTTGTGATTATGTGCTCAATGAAGTCAAGGCATTTCATCAGGTCGTTCTTGTCGGTAAACTCGTTATCGGTATGTGGCTCATAATATCCGCATGAAACATTGATGCAGGAAACATTTAATCCGTTTTCCTTCAGCTGCTCAACGTCAGTCATCATCCCTTCTGTCGGTGTATAGCCAAACTTTTCAGGCGTTATGTCCTTTATGAAATCGT
>ERZ827423.199-NODE-199-length-82884-cov-4.683118_pt1 | contig 82884 bp, 74 predicted proteins | sample MGYA00519775_ERZ827423 | MGnify/ENA primary metagenome ERZ827423 (study PRJEB31778, sample SAMEA3449296) | human gut metagenome | biome: human gut; feature: human-associated habitat; material: faeces | place: United Kingdom | collected 2010/2012 ... | reverse complement strand
GCTTTGCGCACCGCAACCCCCTGCGCTACCGCGGCTATCTCTATGACAGCGAGACCGGCTTCTATTATCTGAGCTCCCGCTATTATGACCCCAAAATCCGCAGATTCATCAATGCGGATGCATATGTCTCTACGGGACAGGGTGTTTCCGGTTACAATATGTTTGTCTACTGCGGGAACAATCCGGTGAATAACGCAGATGCAACAGGATGTTTTTGGAGTGAAGCATGGGAATTTATACAAACTGCCGCATCTGAAATCGGAAAGGCGATAGGGGCACTATCGCCGGCATATGCCGGTTGCGGTGGTGCGGCTCTAGCAGACGGTCCGCTCCCGTTTGGAGACATTCTTGCCGCGGCCGGAGCAACATTGCTGACCGTCGGAGCGATTGCGGTTGGCATTAGTCACACGGCAAAAGCCCCGACAAAAGCAAAAGCCAAAGCGAAAGCGGAAGAAAAAGATATTACAGCGCCGCCGTCACCTACTGTTATTTACAGGTATGGTGGTTCTAACCCCGGAAATCTAACCCCGAAGGCAAAAGATTTAAGAGATAGCAGAGGATTATCCTTCTCAACGATTCCGGCGCCTGGTTGTTCAATGACAACGATCGAAGCTTTGAATGCTACGGGCATTGTATTTGCTGTTCAAGACGGAGCAACACATATTAGTGTATATCCTGTTGGCGGAACTATGTCTGATTGGGTCAGTGCCGGTTCAGGTTCAATTTGGACACAAGCGGTAAAGTCAGTTATAATAAAATGGGATGGTGTTAGTTGAATGGTTAATATTGATTATATAATGGATCTGCTCGATTGGAACAACAGCATAGAAAAGCAGGAACAGGGTATTAATTTGGCCAAAGAGGTAAAATGCATTAATGTTTTTCTGCAACCCGGCAGTTATCATTATGGAAAAAATGTTTGGGACAATTGCGCCAAAATTCTAGCTGCAAGGTCAAATGAAGAGCTATCTCCATACTTGATTGAATTAATGGCATGGTTGCAAGATATGAATTGGCCCGGAGCGTTTTGCATACTTAACAGGCTCAAAAAAATGGTGAATGAACAATTGTTTTTGCATTCATATACAATTTGTCTAAAGTGTGCAAAAGCGTTAAATGATGAGGTTTGGGAAAGTAATTTGAAAATACTGAAAGTAGACGACTGATATTTTTGTCTTGGAGAATCAAGAATGAGGCATACTGGCAAGTATCGCCTTTGGGGGGCAAAAATCCGTTTGTTGGGATAATCCCGAGCTCTAAAAAACTTCAAGCGTATCTCCGGCAGGCGCTGATGTATCACAAAGAAATTCTATACGTCAAACGGCGATACGGCCGACCGGTACATGTACGGTTACTATACACCGTATGAGGAAAGGGAAAGCGCGCTGCCGAGCTCTGTCTCCTATAAGGGCACAACGGATGCCGTCAGCGGCATTTCCTATCGGTATGACAATGTCGGCGACATTAAGAAGGTCAGTCGGTCCGAAACGGGCAGAGGAACGATAGAGGAAAGCTCATATCAATACGACCGCTTCAATCAGCTTATTTTTGAGCAGCGTGACGGCAAGTCCTGGTTTTATGAATATGATACCGTCGGGAATCTGCAGTGGGTGAAAACACTTGACTACCTGAGCGAAAACTATACCGACGCATATGAAGCCATCGTCTATGCGCCGGAGCGGATTCTTGCGGAGGATAGCTATACCTACGGCGACAGCGAATGGCAGGACCTTTTAACGGCATTCAACGGCCGCAGCATCACCTATGATGCCATCGGGAATCCCTTGACATACTATAACGGCACGGATTATACTATGACATGGGAGCAGGGGCGCCGCCTGAGCGCTCTGCACACGGGCGGAAAAACCGTCAGCTACCGATATGACAGCGAGGGAAAGCGCACCGGGAAAACCGTGGGTACGGGGCAGGTGGAATATCTCTATGCCGGCGGAAAGCTGTTCTGGTATACCGCCCCTTCGATTCTTTCCACCAATGTTTCGGGCAATATGGAGCTGTTTCTTTCCAATGTGATTGCGGTTTGCGGAAAGACAACTCCCGTGATGGACAATTGAATCTGCATAGAGAGGGTTGTATTTACCCGGACGAGAAAATCACAGAGCTTGTCATAACGATAAGAAAACGAAATTTTCCACAGCAGCTTCCGCTGCCATAATATAAAAAACAAACAATTCCTCCCGCGGAAATATGAATACAAATTAAAAAATATTGGATTTCCGTTGACATATTCGGAGAAGTATGTTATAAGTTAGGTGGATAGACTGGCAAGGGGTGATACCAATGCAGAGTTTGGAAGAGTTTTTGCACAAGGGGTACCGATGAGCGGGCTGTTGTTTCGGTTATGTATGACGGCGGTGTGAAAAGCATTGCAGTCTATAATGACGGAAAATATGATGGTGTGCCCAAAGATATTGTCGGGAGCATAACGGAAAATGAGCTGTATGAATATGCATGTTCCGAGATGAATATTATTTATCCTGAGAAAGGAAGCGATTTTGAGATTGCGAATTACTGTCTTGAAGAGGATGGTGACGGATACTATATTGCAATTACCGGAAATATGGGCAATGCGCTTGAATGTGTGAGGTATCAGCTTGAAAATTAAATATCGAATCCTGTTTTTGTTGACGATTGCGCTGCTTGTTATATGCTCCTGCCAATCCGGAGGAGAGGGCGGAAAAAGCGCAGAGCATGCATTTCCCGTTGCGCCGGATCGGATAGTAATAGGTGCAAACGGAAAGGAAACGGAGTTGTCCGATAAGGATGACGGGTATCGCGAGATTGTTTCTTTTATTCAAGAGAGAGTCGAGCGGAGCGAGGGCTTCTTGGTTGCATCGCTTGCTGCTGTTGACCCGGAATCGGGCAAGCATTTGTCAAGTGAGCTTCGGAAAACCGAAACATTTGTTGAGTTTGTGTATGATGAGGGGAATTTGCAAGCGATTCCGATGAAGCAGGCGGGCGGCGAGATTGCGGAAGAAGAGTTTTCTGCCTGCCGGATCTTTTTCCCGCTGACAAGAGAGTACCACAGCTCCTTCTTTGTCGGCGCAAATGAGGATTATACAAAATCCGTTACCTTTGGGATTCTCCCCGACAAAACCGAGCTGATTTCCTATGTTTGCGATTTGATTGCACAGGAAAATACATCGGAATAGTTGCCTGTGACAACCGCGCGATGTATTTCAAAAACAAAAAAGGCCTGCGAGAGCAGGTCTTTTTTTGACTGTTTCATGAGAAGTTTATTCTCCGACAAAAACGATATCATTGTCGGAATATTGCCCGAAGGTGACCGTTTGCAGAAGCTCCAGCAGGTGAGAGGCCTGCGCATCGGTTGCTTCCTGCGCGATGACATAGACGATTTGAAAATGCCCCGTCTCGGTGTTGCCGTATTGCAAAACACAGGCGTTGCCGTCTTTATCCACGGCACGGATGCGATAGCAGTTGCTTGCATCCCGTGCGGAATAGCGTTCCGGCTCGGAGAGGGAGACAAGGGTCTGATTGTCCGAAAGCAGGGACATGGCATCCGCTTTTGCCTCATCTTCGGTTTTGGTGCCGCTTGCATAGCTGACGGCAAGGGAATAGGCGCCGCCGCCCTGATTGGCAATGCAAACGGTATCCTCATCCTCGATCGCCGTTACCTCATCGACCGATGCATCATACAAAAGGCAGATCTTGCCGTAATTTGCATAGTAGACGGTGGGCGTAAAGGAGAGGTCGCCGGCGTTATAAGGAGTTGCCCAATCGGCTGTTTTTTCGCCGCAGGCGCAGAGCGATATGCCGAGCAATACAGCGGCAAGCAGCATGGTGCAGAGAGGGCGGAGCGGGTATTTTTTCATGGTTTATTCCTCCGATTCGATACGGAATGCATCGGCATAAGGATTTTGTACAAAATCGGTCAGAGAGAGCGTAAGGGAAGCGCCCCGCTGTTCAAACGCAACGGCGCGGCTGCAGCACAGGGCATGCACAGCTTTCACTTTCTTATCTGACGCGAGCGGAAGTGTGAGCGATTGCGGAGCGGCATGCGCGTTTTTCCAAAGCGCGATGGCATAGATGCAGCCCGGTTTTTTGGCGCGTGTATAGAAAAGGTTGCCTGCTTCATACGGGGCGCAGATGCGCGTCGAATAGATCGCTTCCCCCGCAGCGCGGAGCCAGGCGCCGAGCCCCTGCAGCCGCGCGACCGCGCCCTGCGGCAATGCGCCGTCGGGCTGCGGGCTGACATTGATGGCAAGATTGCCGCCGCGCGCCACAATTTTTACAAGGCGATGAATGAGGGCGCGCAGGGTGATATAGCGCTCTCCGAAGCGATAGGAGAAACACTCGGTCAGCGTCATGCAGCTCTCCCAGGGAATCGTCAGCGGGGCGGGCGGAAACTGCTGCTCGGGCGTGATAAAATCCTCGCAGCAGCCGGTGACGGTGCGGTTTGCCGCGAGAATACCGGGATGCTTTTCGCGCACGGCGGCAATGAGCTCCTCCATGCGGGGATCGGTATCGGTCTCGCGTCGGATCCAGCCGCCGTCAAACCAAAGAATATCGGGGGTATACCGATCGGCAATCTCATGCACCTGTGCATGCAGAAAACGGACAAAGCGCGCCCAACGCTCGGGGTCCTGTTTGGTATGATAGGAGGGATAGCGTGTGGTTTGGTAGCCGATGCCGTGATTTTCCCAATAATCTTCATGGTGCCAATCCGGCTTTGAAAAATAAGCGGCGACCCAAAGCCCCTCCGCGCGGCAGCGTTCAAACAGCGCGCGGGCAATATCGGCATTTTCCTCAACGGAAAAGGGGCAATCCGGCGCGGTGACCTTATAGTCCGTATAGGCGGTATCATACATGCAGAAGCCGTCATGATGCTTCATGGTGAACAGAACATAGCCTGCTCCCGCTTCCTTTGCGGTTTTTGCCCAGCGGGCGGGGTCAAAACGGATGGGGTTGAACGAGCGGGAGAGCCCGTAGTATTGCCTCTTGAAATGATCGATATCGTTTGTCCAGTCGATCTGCTTTTGTGACCAGGCGGCATCCTGATCGCAAAGCGCCCAAGATTCGATCAGCCCGGCATTGGTATACGGGCCGAAATGCAGCATCAGCCCGAGCTTTTTATCGCAAAAGTCCGAAAGGCGCTGTTGCAGCAGTGCCGTCGGCGGCTCTTTGTAGCCGCTCGGCGTATAGGTATGAACGCCGTTGATAACACCGTCGTGGTTCATGTGGTTGCCTCCTGCTTTTTCTTTGCAAAGCAGGCGTCAAGCCGCGCCTGAAGCTCTGCCATTTGCGTGTCCGACGGGATATATTCCGCGCCCATTTTTTCTTTTTGCCAGCCGACCTCATCCGCCTTGGAGGCGCCGTATGGATGAAATGCCAAAAGCTTCGGGGAATGCATAAGCCTGAGTGAGGCGGCAAGCGCGCCGAGCGCTTCAATATGATCGCCTGTATCGGTGATGCCGACGGCAACGACGCTGCGCAGCAAAATATCGGGGCGCTTTTTCGCCGCCGTGCGCAGATTTTTCAAAATCAGATCCGGGGGCATTTTGCAAATTTCCAGGTGCTTTTTCGGGTCGGTATGCTTGATATCCCACATGATATGATCGGCATATTGCAAAAGATCGGGCAAAAAGCGCGGGTCAAACTGCCCGCAGGTCTGCACGCAGGTGTTGATGCCTCTGTCGTGTGCGAGGTGCAAAAGAGTGCAGGCGAATTCTCCCTGCAGCATCGGTTCCCCGCCGGAGAGCGTCATACCGCCCGTATCGCCGTAAAAAGGGACATCCCGCATAACATAGTCCAGCAGCGCCGCGTCGCTCCATTTTGTGCCGCACAGGCTGAGCGCCTTTGTGGGGCAGGCGGCAAGGCAGGCGCCGCAGTGCGTACAGCGTTCGCTGTGAAACACATGGCCGGTTTCGGTTATTTCGTGGCAGCCGCGCGGACACACCGCGGCGCAGGCGCCGCAGCAGATGCATTTGATCGGATAAAGGCGCACCTGCGGGAAGGGCTGATTCGTCTCGGGGTTATGGCACCAGATACAGCGCAGGGGACAGCCCTTGAAAAAAACGGTTGTGCGAATGCCGGGGCCGTCATGCAGGCAAAAGCGTTGTATTTCGCTGATGATCCCTTCCATTGTGATTTCACCTCCGCTTGAAAATACCACATTATTATAGCAAAGCGACGGCGTTTTTGTCAATATGCGCAAAGCGGTGAAAGCGATCCTTTTTCGGCGGTTGGGGGTTGACAAAAAATAAAGAATGGAGTATCATAACAATGCTGTATTGCAAATTGCCGCTGCACGGCGGGCAGGATACGTATCAGTTTGGAGGAAGAGAATATGTTTGAGGAATTCAAAAAGGTTTTGGTTGACCAAATGAATCTGGATCCCGCGCAGATCACGGAGAAGGCGGAGCTTGTGAACGACCTTGGAATCAACTCTTTGGAGCTGGCAGACCTGGTTTTCACCTGCGAGGAAAAATGGAACATTGAGATCGACGAAGAGGATTTTCAGAAGTTTGTGACGGTCGGCGATGTTGTTTCCTATCTGGAAGAAAAAAGAAAATAAGAAAAAAAGAAGAGAAAATTCGCCCGAGAGGACGAATTTTTTCGTATGCGGAGGAACTTATGAGCATCACCCGTATTTCTATCGGTATGCCGGAAGCATTTACCCCGCGCCGCTTTGCGCCGCCCAGTGCCGCTGAAATTTCGGAGGGGAAACAGGATCTTTTGCCGGGCCTTGAGGTTCGTGTGAATGAGCGCGGACTGCGCCTGCGTTTCCCCATGGAATGGAGCACGGGCATTTACGGCTTCGGGCTGCAAATGCGCGGCTTTCAATGGCGCGCAAGGAAGCTTTCGCTGCGCCCGAATATGGACCCGCCTGCAAACAGCGGGGATTCGCATGCACCCGTCCCGTTTTTTGTAACGACAAAGGGCTACGGCATTTATTTTGATACCCTGCGCCATATCACTGTATATTGCGGAAAGGAACGGCTGGACAACGGCGATGCGCTCCCGCAAAAGGACGGAAAGCTTTCTTCTACCGATACCAAGGAGCTGTATGCGCCGCGCGCCGGCGGATCTCATTTCTATATGACCGTTGAAATCCCGATTGCAAAGGGTGTGGATCTTTATTATATCAGCGGAGAGCGCATTCTCGATATTGTAATGCAATATAATATGCTCTCGGGAGGGGGTTGCCTTCCGCCGCTTTGGGGGCTTGGGTGTCAATACCGCTGCTATAAGAATTTCGATGCGCAGCAGGCGCTGAATCTGGCAAAAAAGCTGCGTTGTGACCACATTCCATTTGACATGTTCGGGCTTGAGCCCGGCTGGCAGGACCAAAGCTATTCCTGCTCCTATCATTGGTCCGAGGAGCGCTTCCCGCACCCGGAGCAGACCCTGCGGGAGTTTGCAAAGCTAGGATACCGCGTCAGCCTTTGGGAGCATGCCTTTGTGCACCCGAGCTCCGCGCTGTATCGCCCGCTTTTGCCCTATGCCGGAGAATATACCGTTTGGTTCGGGCTGGTGCCCGATTTCTCCATGCCGCAGGCAGAGCAGATCTACGCGGATTTTCACCGGGAGCAGTTTGTCAAAAACGGCGTGGCGGCATTCAAGCTGGATGAATGCGACGACAGCGATTTCTGCGGCGGCTGGTCGTTCCCGGATTGCGCCGATTTCCCGGGCGGAATGGACGGCGAGCAATACCACAGCATGTTCGGAACGCTGTATGCAAAGACGATTCTGCGCGCGCTTGGGGAGAAAAAGACCTTTTCTTTGGTGCGCAATCTCGGCGCGCTTGCCGCTTCCTATCCCTTTGCGCTGTATTCCGATCTTTATGATCATGAATATTATATCATGGCGACGGTCAATTCCGGCTTTTCGGGGCTTTTGTGGTCGCCCGAGGTGCGCGATGCCAACAATGCGTATTATCTGCGCCGCAGGGTACAGACCGCCGTGTTCAGCGCGTTCACGCTGGTGAACGCATGGTATCTTGAGCAGACACCGTGGGACGAATTTGACTGCATGGAGCAGGTGCGGGAGCTTTTCCGTTTGCGTATGGCGCTGATCCCGTATCTGTATGAGGCATATCATGCCTATCACACAACCGGCAAGCCGCCTGTGCGGGCGCTTGTGTGCGATTTTGAAGAAGAGGAGCAGGCGCGGGAGCAGTGGGATGAATATCTGTTCGGAGATGCGATGCTGGTTGCCCCCATCACCGATGAAAACAAGGAACGGGATGTTTATCTGCCGCGCGGCGAATGGATCGGCTTTTTTGACGGCAAACGGTATCCGGGCGGGGTGCACCATATAATCACCGATGAGATTCCCGTGTTTGTCAAGGCGGGTTCGCTGATTCCCCTGGCAGATGCGGTGGAGCACATTGAAGAGCAGACACGTTTTGCGGTGATGCTGCATGCCTTCGGCGATTGCCGAAACAGTGTATGCCGCCTTGCGGACGACGACGCGGACGGAACGGTTTTTTGCATAGATTCCGTTGCCCGCGGGCGCTTTGGCAAGCGCTATGAGATTGTCGGGCTCAAACAACACTGAAAAATAAGAAAAAGTGCCGCTGCATACGCAGCGGCACTTAATTTTTGCTCGGAATTATTCGGCGTCGTCTTCAGCAGCTTCTTCCACCGCGTCTGCAACTTCTTCGATGGCTTCGTCTTCGGCTGCATATTCCTCAGCTTCTTCCTCTGCCTCGGTCTCATAGTCCTCATCATTCAAAAGAGCGCGAATGGAGAGGGAAACCTTCTGTGCATCCATATCAATGCCGACAATCTTTGCATCCACAACCTGGCCCTTTTCCAAAACCTCGGCAGGGGATGCGATGCGGTGATCGGTAATCTGCGAGATGTGAATCAAGCCGTCCACACCGGGCACGATTTCGGCAAATGCGCCGAAGGGCATCATGTTGACGATCTTCACGGAAGCAACGTCGCCGACCTCGTATTGATCGGTGAAGATCTTCCAGGGATTCATTTCCTCGGTCTTATAGCCAAGGGAAATGCGCTTTTTCTCGGGATCGAAGTCCTTGACAAAGACATCGATGTGCTGGCCGAGCTCAACCACGGCAGAGGGATGCTTGATGTGTCTCCAGGACAGCTCGGAGGTATGTACCATACCGTCCACACCGCCAAGATCAACAAAAGCACCGTAGGGCATGAAGCTCTTTACAACACCGTCATAATGCTTGCCGACTTCGATATTCTTCCAAAATTCTTCTTCCTTTGCGGCGCGCTCTTCGCGGAGCACTTCGCGGATGGAAGCGACGGCGCGGCGGCGCTGCTCGTTGATATCGATGATCTTCACGCGCTGCGTGGTGCCCATGAGCTGTGCCATGTCGGCGCCGCGGGGCAGGCCGGACTGGGATGCGGGGATAAACACCTTTGTGCCGCAGACATAGATCAGAGCGCCTTTTTCCATGGTCTCAACGATCTTGCCGGTGAGAACGGAGCCCTCTTGATATGCCTTGAGAATATCCTGCCAGTGGTGAATGCTGTCAACACGCTTTTTGGACAGGGTTGCCGTTCCGTCGACATCACTGACGCGGAACGCGATTGCTTCGATCTCGTCGCCGACTTTGTACATCGTCTTGACGTCAACGGTCGGATTGTCCGTAATATCGTCGAAGGACAGAATGCCGGTCACTTTGGAGCCGATATCCACATGGATCTCGGTCGGGGTGATCGAAGTGATAATGCCCTTAACAACATCTCCTGTATTTAAAGTTTTGAAGGATTCATCCAGCATTTGCTCAAAGGTCTGTTCGTTTGTGTTTTGTTCATTCATGGTTTTTCTTACCTCCTGTATAATATCGCGGGGGGTGGAAGCACCCGCGGTAATACCCACAAGACTGTGAGCAGCTAACGAAGGACGCGGCACCTCGCCTGCTTCTTCGACAAAGAAGGTCTGCGGGCAAAAGCGCTTGCTGATGGCATAGAGCTTTTGCGTATTGGAGGAGCTTTTCCCGCCGACAACCAGCATCACATCGGCACGCTTTGCCAAAGCCGCCGTTTCCGATTGTCTGTCTTCCGTAACACTACATATTGTATCAAAAATATTTGCATTTGTATATAGTTTTTTTAATTTTTTCTGACATTTTTTATATTCCGATAGACTTTGCGTGGTCTGAGAGACCAAAATCAGGCGTTTTTTCTGCGCAAGAGCCTCGGCGTTTGCCGTAAGATATGCTTCAAACGATGCAAAATCCGCAAAAACTTCGCTGCGGCAGGAGAAATAACTGCGGATTCCTTCCACCTCCGGGTGCCGCTCATCCCCGAAAATAAGGCCGAGCGCCTCCTCCGGATGCTCCGAAAACGGGGCAGATTCCTCTTTGGCGATGCGGTGTATTTTTTTGACAAACGGACAGGTGCAGTCCACAACGGAAAGCGAAGGAGCGCTCTTTTGTACCAGACGCAGATGCTGCTCCTGTGCCTGCGCGATGCCGTGTGTGCGTATGACAAGCACTGTTTTTTTGCCGCCCTTTGCCGCATTTAATGCGGCTTGCAGCTCTGCTTCATCGGAAAGCACGGTAACGCCCCCGCGCGAAAGCTCGGCGGTGACATGCGGGTTATGAATCAGGCAGCCGAGGGTATACAGCCTTGCGCCGTCGTTTTCTTCAATCAAAGCGCGAACGGTTTTGACCGCACGCTCCACCCCAAAGCAAAACCCCGCGCTTTTTGCAAGCTCAATTTTCATTGCTTTTTTGCGGGGCGGGCGGGGAATATTTGCGCGGCAGAGAGCAAATGCGTGCAAAGAGAAGCTTCGTCGCCGCTTCGTAATCGCCGTGCTCGTGCTCCGTATTTTCCGCAAGCCCGAGCTCCTGCGGAGAAATAGGCGCGCCGTATACTACGCGAATCTTGCGGAAAATGCGCGGGGCAAACCCTTTTGTGTCAATATAAACGGGCAAAATCGGCACCTGTGCCCGATAGCACAGCATTGCGGCACCGTGATGCGTGGAGGTGAGAGCAGGCTCAACGCCCGGGCGGCGCGTGCCCTGCGGAAAAATCGCGACCGATTTGCCGTCCTTCAAAAGAGAAATGGCATGGCGCAGGGAAGAGAGATCGGCTGCGCCGCGATTGACGGGAAACGCTCCGAGGCTGCGGAAAAACGCGCCGAGCAGGGGAATTGCGATCAGCTCTTTTTTCGCCATAAAAAAAAGCTGCTGCCGCACGCCGATTCCGCTTGTGATAATATCGCTGAAAGAAAGATGATTGGCGCAGAGCAGATACGGTCCCTGCGGCTCGTTTTCCTGCCCTTCAAATTCCACGCGATAAAACAGCCTTGCAAAGCCGTAGGCTATTTTCTTCCAAAACGAATATGCGCTCATACGATCCCCTCGCTCTTTTCGCGGATGATGGAAAGCACGGCGTCCACCGTCTGCTCAAAATCAAGCGCGGAGCTGTCCAGCATGACCGCGTCCGCCGCGGGCACGCAGGGGGCGACGGCGCGCGTTGCGTCGCGTGCGTCACGCTCCTCCATTTCGGCAAGAATCTGCGAAAAAGAGACATCCTGTCCGCGCGCCTTCAGCTCCGCAACACGGCGGCGCGCCCGTTCTTTGGCGCTGGCAAAGAGGAAAATCTTTACCTTAGCCTGCGGAAAGATCACGGTGCCGATGTCTCTGCCGTCCATAATGATATTATAGCGGCGGGAAAGGCTGCGCTGTGTGTCTAAAAGAAAGGCGCGCACCTGCGGGATTTTTGAGACGCAGGAGGCATAATGGGAAACAATGTTCTCCCGAATGGCAGTGCTGACGCATTCGCCGTTTAAATAAACCTGCTGTTCTCCGTTTTCGTCATAGGAAAGATCTACCTGCACCTGCGGCAGCACGGCGCAGACCGCCTGCGCATTCTCCGGGTCGATATTCGCGCGAAAGACAAAAAGCCCGATAGTGCGATACAGCGCGCCCGTATCGACATAGGTAAATCCCAGCCGCTTTGCAACGCTTTTGGCAACGGTGCTTTTGCCGGCACCGGAGGGCCCGTCCAGGGCAATTTGAATAAATTCCATATCGGTTTCCTTTCCGTTTCTTTTTCATTTAGTTTATGGGGCGAGCGCGGCTGCCTTGCCTGCCGCATTTGCACAGGCAAAGCAGATTTGCAGATTATATCCGCCCGTATAGGCATCCACATCGATCATCTCGCCCGCAAAGTACAGGCCGCTGCAAAGGCGGGATGCCATGGTGCGCGGGTCGAGCTCGCGGGTGTCAACACCGCCGCGGGTGACGATGGCTTCGTCAATAGGGCGAAATTTTGTGGGATGCAGCGTAAAATCCTTGATCACGCGGCACAGGGCGCGGCGCTGCTCTTTGGTGATCTGATGCACCTTTTGGTGCGGGGGGATACCGCAGCGGGCAATCACCGGGCCAATCAGGGCGCGGGGCAGAAGCGCCCCGAGGGAATTCTGAAAATCGCGGTTTGCATTTTCCGAAAAATCGGAAAGAATGCGCGCATGCAATGTTTTTTCGTCCAGCGCGGGTTTAAAATCCAGGTGAATGACAAGGCGCGGCAGCTCTTTTTCTTCAAGATCGGCGGAGGCGCTGAGAATCATCGGCCCGGAAACGCCGAAATGTGTAAACAGCATTTCCCCAAAATCCGAATATACGGTTTTACCGTCCTGCCCGAAGGTGATGCGCAGCGCCGTGTTTTTCGGCGCAAGCCCCGCCATTGCCGCGCAGTCTTTTTCCGCGCATTCTATGGGGATGAGGGAAGGGGCGGGAGAAATGATCGTGTGTCCTGCCTCTTCGGCAAAGCGATAGCCGTCACCGGTGGAGCCGGTTGCGGGATAGGAAAGCCCGCCGCAGGCAAGAATCACACAGTCTGCCTGTGCCTCCCCGTGCGCGGTGCGGACTCCGCAGCAGCGCGTTTTGTCCTGCGAGAGCAGGAGCCCTGTTACCGTTCCATGCACAAGCTCTGCGCCGCATCTTGTAAGATAGCGTTTGAGCGCTCCGACGACATCAGCGGCACGGTCCGAGACGGGAAACACGCGACCGCCGCGCTCCGTTTTGAGCGGGCAGCCGAGCGATTCAAACAGTTCCATTGCAGCAGACGGCGGAAAAGCATGCAGCGCGCTTTGCAAAAAGCGCGGATTGCGCCGTGTTGCCTCCAAAACCTCGGAAGCGCTGCAGTTGTTGGTGAGATTGCAGCGCCCTTTGCCTGTGATCGCCAGCTTTTTTCCGACACGGTCATTTTTTTCATACAGGCGCACGGCGGCACCGCTCTCGGCGGCGCGGCAGGCGGCAAGCATGCCCGCAGGGCCCGCGCCCACGACAATCACGCGGCGCTTTTGTTCAGTGTGCACCGTCGTCCTCTTTCTTTTCGTATACGTCGAATTGATCCCACATGCCCTCAAGCGTTGAGAACACGGAGCAAACCTCATCGGATTTCTGCCGCGTGACTGCGGCAATGAGTGCATTGATCAGAGAGAGCGGCGCAACCAGGGAATCCACAAAGGATGCCATATCGCTCTTTGCGGTCAGGGTGTAATCTGCAAATTCCGTCAAAGGGGAGGCATTGTTATCCGTGATGGCAAGCGTGTTTGCACCGTGCGCCTGCATATATTCCATGGCGGCGACCACTCTTTTGGAATACCGCGGGAAAGAAATGCCGATAAAGAGATCACCTTTTTTGGCGCGAAAAATTTGCTCAAACACTTCGCTGCGCGAGGTGGTCTGCAGGAGTTTGACATCCTCAAAAATCATATTGAAATAAAAATAGAGGAAGGAGGCAAGCGCCGAGGAGGAACGCACCCCCATGATATAAATGCGCTTTGCATGCACAATAGCATCCACTGTTGCTTCGAAAGCCGCCCCGTTCAGATGTTCCAGGGTATAGCGGATTTTTTCCATATCTGAAGCGAGAATCTTTTCCGGAACGCTGCCGTCCCCGATGCGAAAATCGGAAACCTCGATGCGCTGCAGGGCGGTGAGCTTGTTGCGGATCAGCTCCTGCAGAGATTTTTGCAGCTCGGGATAACCGTCAAAGCCGAGCTCATCCGCAAAGCGGACCACCGTTGATTCCGAAACGCCGACCGTTGCGCCCAGGCGCGAGGCGGTCATATAGGCAGCCTTTTCATAATGCTGCAGCATATAGGTTCCGATGAGTTTCTGTCCTTTGGAAAACCCGCTCATGCGGGCTTCGATCAGCTGCAAAACGTCTGCTTCCATTTCAGCTTCCTCACTTTTCCTTCAGTCGTTTTTGAGTGCCTGCTCGCGCGGGAGCAAATAACCGAGAGCTACGAGCGCCTCAGCCTCCAAAACAGCACCGCCGGCGGCGCCGCGCAGCGTATTATGCGAAATTCCGACAAATTTATAATCAAACAGCGTATCCTCTCTCAGGCGCCCGAGGGAGATGCCCATTCCGCCCTCAAGGTCGCGGTCAAGGCGGGTCTGCGGGCGGTCGGGTTCTTCAAAATAGGTCAAAAACTGCTTCGGCGCAGAAGGCAGCTCCATTTTTTGCGGCAGGGAGCGATAGTTTTTCCAAGCCGTGAGGATCTGCTTTTTGGTCGGTTTTTCGGCAAAGCGTACAAAGGTGCAGGCAAGGTGTCCGTTTGTCACGGGGACGCGGATGCACTGTGAGGTAATCAGCGGCGCTTTGGCGCATACAATGCTGCCGTTTTCGATATGCCCCCAGATCTTCAGCGGCTCCTGCTCGCTTTTCTCTTCTTCGCCGCCGATATAAGGAATCACATTGTCCTCCATCTCCGGCCATTCGCGAAAGGTCTTTCCCGCGCCGGAAATTGCCTGATAGGTGGTAACGACGACCTCGGTCGGCTCATAGTCAAGCAGCGCGGAGAGTGCGGGAACATAGCTTTGAATGGAGCAGTTCGGCTTGACGGCGATAAAGCCGTATTTTGTGCCGAGGCGTTTGCGCTGAGAGGGAATAACGGCAAAGTGATCGGCGTTGATCTCCGGAATCACCATGGGAACATCCGGCGTGCCGCGATGCGCGGAGTTGTTGGAAACAACGGGAATCTCCGCTTTGGCATAGCGCTCCTCCAGCACCTTGATCTCATCCTTTGGCATATTGACCGCGCAGAAGACAAAATCCGTTTTTTCCTGCAGAGCGTCAATATCGCCTGCATCAAGCAGGCGCATCTCTTTGGCATAGGCGGGGATTTCGCCGCCGAGCTTCCAGCGGCTGCGCACAGCCTCTTCATAGCGCATGCCCGCGCTGCGGGCGCTTGCGGCAAGCGCGCTGACTTCAAAATAGGGATGGTTTTCCAGCAGCGTTATAAAACGCTGCCCTACCATTCCGGTAGCGCCGACAATTCCGACGCGCAGTTTTCTATCCGGTTTCATAATTCATTTCTCCGATATTTGCAATGTTTTAGTATCTCCTAACATTATAGCAAGTAATGTGCGGTTTGTCAAAAGATTTTGCAAGTTGTGCGGCATATAACTTGCAAAAATTTTCGATTTGAAAAACGAAAGGAAAGATTTTTTTCCGCCGCGTTGACTTTTGCGGTTCAAAATGGTACAATAAACTCTCAATGAATTCAAACAGGGGGCGATTTTGTGACGGTTGGAGCGTTTTTGCGCAAAAAGCAGATTGTACTTTCTCCGAAGCTTTATTTTGTCGATGCCATGGGCAGTATGGCGCAGGGGCTTTTTGCCTCTCTTTTGATCGGAACGATTTTTTCAACGCTCGGCAAATTTACCGGTCTGCAGTTCTTCTCCATGATTGCCGCCTATGCCACAAAAGCGACAGGGGCGGTGATCGGCGTTGCAATCGCCTATGCGCTGAAGGCGCCGCTGCTTGTGCTGCTCAGCGCAGGGGTGGTCGGCATGGCAGGCAACGACATTGCAACCGCTTTTTTGATCGACGGCGCGGAAAAAAATCTGACAGGCGGGCCGGCGGGGGCGTTTATCGCCGTTGTGATTGCGGCGGAGCTTGGCAAGCTTGTCAGTAAAGAAACGAAAATCGACATCTTGGTCACCCCGTGCGTTACGCTTCTCAGCGGCGTCGGAATTGCGGCGCTGGTGGGGCCGGGCGTCGGTTGGGTGATGTATTGGATCGGCAGCTTTCTCAACTATGCAACCGAAATGCAGCCGGTTCTCATGGGTATTGTAATCTCTGCTGTCGTCGGCGTGATACTCACCCTGCCGATTTCCTCCGCCGCAATCTGCGCCATGATCGGCATCGGCGGAATCGCCGGCGGAGCTGCCGCCGCGGGCTGCTGCGCGCAAATGGTCGGCTTTGCGGTGATGAGCTTTCGCGAAAACCGCTTCGGCGGTCTGATTGCGCAGGGGCTGGGCACCTCTATGCTGCAAATGGGCAATATTGTGAAGAATCCGCGTATTTGGATTCCACCGACGCTCGCCTCCATGATCACGGGTCCGCTTGCAAGTGCGGTATTCGGGCTGCGCTGCGAGGGCGTTTCCGCCGGAATGGGAACCTGCGGCCTGGTCGGTCCGCTCGGTATTCTCACGGCGACGGACCGCACGCCCATGATGTGGGTCGGGCTTTTGCTGGTTTGCTTTGTGCTTCCGGCAATTCTTTCGGAGGCGTTTGCGCTTTTGCTGCGCCGCATCGGATGGATTCGGGAAAACGATTTGAAGCTTGACCTTTCCTGAAAAAAGAGGAGACACACTATGAATGTTTTTGAATTCGGGCTGCTGCGCGGGCTGCATGAAGTGCTTGGATGTCCCTTCATGGATTTCTTGATGCCTCTTGTCACAAAGCTCGGCGACCATGGGATTTTCTGCATCGCCGTTGCCGTGGCGCTGCTGTGCTTCAAAAAGACGCGCCGCGCCGGCGTGATGATGGGCATTGCGCTTTTATGCGGATTTATCTGCGGCAATTTGTTCCTCAAAAATGTGGTTGCGCGCCCGCGCCCGTATGATCTGCCGGGGGTGCAGGTCGATCTTTTGGTTGCGAGGCTGCATGATTATTCGTTTCCCTCCGGGCACACGCTTGCCTGCTTTGAAATGGCAAGCGTGCTGATGCTGACACACCGCAAAAGCCTTGGCCCGCCGGCGCTTATCATCGCCGCCGCGGTTGCGTTTTCCCGCCTTTACCTCTTTGTGCATTATCCTACCGATGTTCTCGCGGGGGCGCTGCTCGGAACTTTGTTCGGATTTCTCGGCGTGTATCTCGGGCGGCTGCTTTGCATGCGCGGCGAGATGTTTTTTGCCCGACGCGCCGCGGAGCGGGATACAAAAAAATAAAGGGCGCAAACCGACAAAAAATGCACCCGCTGTCGATGCAGCGGGTGCTCTTTTTGTTTTGCGATGGGATTTGGCTCAGCCTTTCAGCTCATGCGCCAGCCATACAAGACCGGTCTCAAGCGCCTGAAACAAGCCGTTTTTTTCTCCCTGCTTTAACAGAGAGCGGTCTTTGGTGCTCAGCAGCTGAATAAGCACGCGATCCGGAATTTCGGCATCGCCGAATTTTTTGTTTGTCAGAACGATCAAAAACAAAACGGCGGGATCATGCATATCTCCGTAGCAAAAGGAGTTTTTCTCTCTCACGAGGGGTTTGCCCTGATAGGTCAGATACGTTCCGTCGAGTTTTTTCATTTCCATAGGATCATTCCTTTCCTTAAGGGATTCCGCGCCGCACGCGCGGCGGAAAAATCAGTTGGCGGTGTCCATCGAAAAATCATCCGGAACGATCACGCGGCGGATATCTGCGCCGACACCGCGCAGCTTTCCGACCAAATCGTCATAGCCGCGTTCAATATGGTAGATGTTTTCGATTTCGCTTTTTCCGTTTGCCGTCAGCGCCGCAATGACAACGGCAGCCCCTGCCCGCAGGTCCACCGCCTGAATCGGCGCGGCCGACAGCGGCTCGCCGCCTTCGACGATCGCCATTTTACCGTCAACCTTGATTTGTGCGCCCATGCGCTTGAGCTCTTCAACATAACGGAAGCGATTGTCCCAAACGCCTTCCGTCAGATAGCTTACCCCTTGTGCCAGGCAAAGCAGCACGCAAAGCTGCGGATGCACATCGGTCGGCAGACCGGGGTAGGGCTGTGTTCTTACGTCCGTGGGGCGGAGCGAGGCAGGACCCGTGACCAGGATCGAGTCATCAAACTCCTCAATTTGCGCGCCCATTTCCTCAAGCTTTGCGGAAATGGATTCCAAGTGCTTCGGAATAACATTCCGAATGTGCAGGCGGCCCTTGGTCGCCGCAGCAGCGATCATATAGGTGCCCGCTTCGATCATATCGGGAATGATGGCATAGGTGCAGCCATACAGCCGATCGACTCCCCGAATTTTGATAACATCCGTTCCGGCGCCGCTGATGCGGGCACCGCAGGAGTTGAGAAAGTTTGCAAGATCGACGACATGCGGCTCTCTTGCGGCGTTTTCAATGACGGTGGTTCCCTTGGCGCGTGTTGCAGCTATGATCACATTGATCGTCGCGCCCACGGACACCTTGTCGAAAAACAGGTGAGCGGCATGCAGCCCGTTTGGCGTTTTCGCCTCCAGATAGCCGCCGTCCACATTGACCTGCGCGCCCAGGGCGCGGAAGCCTTTGATATGCTGGTCAATCGGTCTGACGCCGAAATCGCAGCCGCCGGGACATCCGACATTTGCGCAGCCGAAGCGCCCCAGCTCGGCGCCCATGATATAATACGAACCGCGCATTTTTCGGACAAGATCGTACGGGGAAGAACCGCCCCGCACATGACGGGTATCGATCGTGACGGTGTTTTTATCCAGCCGCTTTACAGTCGCCCCCATGCTCTGCAGGATCTCAAGGGAGTATGAAACATCTAAAATATTCGGCAGATTCTCCAGTGTGCAGACATCGTCCAGCAGCACCGTGGAGAGAATCACGGGCACTGCCGCGTTCTTCATGCCGCTGACATCAATGTCACCCATCAAGGGTCTTCCGCCCCGGATGATGTACTTTTCCATAGGATATTGTTCTCCGTTCTACCGCGCCCGTTACCGGGGCGGAGTTTAGGATTTGCACAGGCTGCGCATAGCGGGATATGCGGGCAGTTTTTGCCGCTGTGCGATGCCGTTTGTTTTTCTCTGTGCGGTGGTGCCCGCGGGGAAAAACAGAGCGGCAGAGTGGTTTGCGCCCGAAAAGCCTTGTGGTGCCAAAGCTGCAAGCATCAAACGCCAAGATACAGTATAGCATGCTTTGGGGCGGCAAGGAACCCTTTCTTCTATAAATTCACAGTTAGTTATTTAATACTTAACATTTTATTAACAAGCAAAGCGAAATTCCGTCATTTTTTGCGTGAGAAATCGGAGAATATGTTGTATTTTGGCATTCGGCGCCGCTTGAAAGCGCAAAGAAAGCGGAAAAAATACCTCATTTGTATCGTATGCAGCGCTCGGCGCCGGGGTGCAGTGTATTTTGACTTTGCTGTGGCAAAAGCGAGGTCGAATGCTTTTTGTGGGGGCAATCATTTCGCCGCGAAAATCGCAGCGGGCAACAACGCCCGGCGCAAAGCTCAGCGGTGCGTATATGGCTTCATGCGCCGCTTTTCAGATGCCGAACGGCAGGAACCCTCCGTCCACCCGCAATACCGTTCCCGTTAGAAATGAGGCGCGCACAAGGTATAAAACGGCATCCGCAACATCCTGCGGCGTGCCGAGCCTGCCCAGCGGCGTTGCGGCGGCGAGCGCCTGCTTTTCCTCGCTTGTATAGCAGTCGAGCATGGGGGTATCGATCACGCCCGGGCAAACGCATAAAACCCGAATGCCGCTCGGCGCAAGCTCAGCCGCCATTGCGCGGGAAAAGGCAATCACGGCGCCCTTGGAGGCGGAATAAACGGCTTCGCACGAAGCACCGCTTTCGCCCCAGATGGAGCCAATGTTGATGATCACGCCGGATTTTTGATGCACCATGGCGGGATAAACGGCATGCGTTGTGTGCAGAACGCCGCCGAAATTGATCTGCATCAGGTGCTGCCATTGCGCGCAGGTGCGGTCGGTGAGCAGCCCGTTTTGCGCGACGCCTGCGCAGTTGACCAAAAGATCGATTTTTTTGTGCCGCTCCAAAATCTGCCCCACGGCATTTTGCACGGACGCTTCCTCCGCAACATCCGCAAAAAGGCTTGTGCAGGCGCAGCCCTTTGCGCGCAGTGTATCACAAAGCGAGAGGGCGCGGTTTTTCCCGCTGTGATATAGAACAACGGTGAAATAGCCTGCAAGGGCAAGCGCCTCGCTCACGGCGGCGCCGATTCCGCCCGCGCCGCCGGTGACCACGGCGACGGGCAAGCTTTGTTTTTTTGTATTTTCCATAACATCTCCCAAGGGACGGGAATCTATTTCCCAAAAAATTTTCGTTTTTTGTATAAAGCGGCGGCAAATGCGGCAACAGTGTAATCGGAATTGCTTTGCCGAAAATTGATTTGCCGAAGAGGGAAAAACGATGCAACAAAACAACCAAGCCGTCAAAAACAAAAATCGGGCTGCGCGGCGCCTTGCGGCTCTTTGCGCGGGCGCGCTCGGCGCGCTTTTGCTTTGCTCGGTGCTGCCCGTATGCGGGGAGCAGAACGTGTACGGAGAGGTGGTGCGCCTGCATGTGCTGGCAGCCACGGACAGCGCCGCGGATCAGGCGCTGAAATATGAGGTGCGCGATTTTATTCTGCAGCATTGCCGACAGAGCCTTTGGAAAGAGGCTGCCGATGCGGCAAAGGCAGTCGCGGCGCTGCGGCAGTGCTGTGGGGAGATCGAAGCGGCAGTCAATGCCTATCTTGCGCGCCGCGGCGCTGGATACGGCTGCACGGTCGATGTGAAAGAACAGTATTTTTCACGCCGCTGGTACGGCACCATGTGCTTCCCCGCCGGGGAGTATGAAGCGCTTGTGATAACGCTTGGCACGGGGCAGGGGAAAAACTGGTGGTGCGTGCTGTATCCGCCGCTGTGCCTGCGTGCCGCAGGGGGAACGGGCGGCGAAAAGGATGAGGGAATCCGTGTCTCTGCGCAGAATCGCCGCGCGCTGGAAGAGGCAGGGGTGAGCAAAAGCGCAGCGGATATGCTCAGCGACGGCACGCGGCCGCGAATCCGGCTGAAGCTGCGCCTGGTCGAGATCATCGAGGCGCTGTTTGGGGGAGTATGAGGCTTAGTTTTTCAGAGAGTGGATTGGGGCGGGGATACGGCCGCCGCGCCCGATAAAGCGGGCGGGCGAAACGGTTTTCACCGGCATGATCGGCGCATGGCCGAGCAGCCCGCCGAAATTTACATCTTCACCGGCATGTTTGCCGCAAACGGGAATGAGACGGACGGCGGTGGTTTTGGTATTGGCAACGCCGATGGAAATCTCATCTGCGATGATGCCGCAGATTACATCGGCGGGGGTATCTCCCGGTATGGCAATCATATCGAGGCCCACGGAGCAGACGGCGGTCATTGCTTCCAGTTTTTCCAGTGTCAGAATGCCGCGCTGCGCCGCCTCGATCATGCCTGCATCCTCCGAGACGGGAATAAATGCGCCGGACAGCCCCCCGACCTGAGAGGAAGCCATCACGCCGCCTTTTTTTACGGCGTCGTTGAGCAGGGCAAGCGCCGCCGTTGTGCCGGGTCCGCCGCAGCATGCAATGCCCATTTCCTCCAAAATTCTTGCAACGGAATCGCCGATGGCGGGGGTGGGAGCAAGGGAAAGGTCCACAATGCCGAACGGAACCCCCAGGCGCTTTGCCGCCTCCGCGGCGACAAGCTGTCCGACCCGCGTGATTTTGAAAGCGGTGCGCTTGACGACCTCCGCCAGCGCGCAAAGATCGCAGTCTCCCGCGCGGGCAATCGCGCTTTGCACAACGCCGGGGCCGGAAACGCCGACATTGATCACACAATCGCCCTCACCGCAGCCGTGAAAGGCGCCGGCCATGAAGGGGTTGTCCTCCGGCGCGTTTGCAAATACCACGAGCTTTGCACAGCCGATGGAATCGCGCGCGGCGCTGCGGAGGGCGGTTTCTTTGATCACCTCGCCCATTTTTGCAATGGCATCCATGTTGATGCCTGCCTTTGTGGAAGCGACATTGACGGAGGAGCAGACAAGCTCCGTTTCGCACAGCGCCTGCGGAATCGCATCAATCAGCGCCCGATCGGCAGGGGTTGTGCCTTTTTGCACAAGCGCGCCGAAGCCGCCGATGAAATTCACGCCGAGCGTTTTTGCGGCGCGGTCCAGCGTTTTGGCGAGTAAAACATATCCGTCCGAATCGCTTTTTCCGCCGATGAGGGAAAGCGGCGTGACGGAAATGCGCTTGTTGATGATCGGAATGCCGTATATTTTTTCAAGCTCTTCCCCGGTTTTGACCAGGTGCTCCGCTTTTTTTGTGATCTTGTCATAAATATTCTCTGCCAGGCGCCCGGTATTGTCGCTGACGCAGTCAAACAGGGAAATGCCCATAGTGACGGTGCGGATATCGAGATTTTCCTGGCGGATCATATTGACGGTTTCCAGAATGTCGTTGATATTCAGCATGGCGGCTCCTTAAATGCGGTGCATGGAATCGAAAATATCCTCATGCATGGTGTGGATGATAAACCCGTTTTCTTCTCCCAGGCGGTTCATCTGCTCCACAAAGACGGGGAAGGGAACGGTGAGCGCGTCGATCTGCACGATCATGATCATTGCAAAATAATCCTGCAGCACGCTCTGCGAAATATCGCTGATATTGGCGTTGTATTGTGCGCATTTTGCGCTGACCTTGGCGATGATGCCGACGATATCGCGGCCGGTTACGGTAATGACAGCTTTCATTTGCTTGTTTCCTTTCGGATAGGAGGATTTTCTAATAGTGTAGCTCAAAACCGTGTCGAATGCAAGAAAAAACGGTGCGAAATTGTAAAAAAATATGAAACAGAGCGCATTTTGCCTTGAAAAGGCGCTGCCCTTGTGCTATGATAATCAGGAAATACCTCCGGAAACACCGAGGCACCGGAGCCAAAAAAAGGGGTTGAACTGTATGGACAATATGGAACTGTCCTATCGGATTGAAAAAGCGGTTGAGGGAAATTATAAAACGCAGCGGATTCTGATGCGCTGCCTGATCGTGTTTCTGTGCCTTTTGCCGTTTGCGCTGTTTATCTTTTTCTCCAAGCTTTCCTGGGTCATCTTTTTGATCGTCCCGGTCTGGATCGGTCTGATGCTCAAAGGTGTCGGCCCGCTGCTGTTTTCCTTTGTGCAGATTCAATATCAGTATACCATCAAGGATATGGGAACCTTCACCTTCTACATCATCCGCGGCTCTCATAAGCCGAAGCTGATCTTCCAAAGTAAGATCAAGGATTGGAAGAAGATCGCCCCCTTTGCACCCGAGGTGCGCGAGGCGGTGCTGAAAACCCCTGTCGTGTATGATGCGCTCCCCTCCCAAACGACCTTTAAGGAGGATGCATATTATGCGTTGTTCACCGATGAAAACGGTCAGGAATGCGCCGTGCTGTTTGAGGCGCCCGAAAAGACCGTCAAGGCATGCAAGTTTTATAACAGTCAGAACACGGTAACCGCCGGCTGAGCCTGTTTTGCCCGCCCCGAAGAGCGCCGGCCTGCCCGTCTCTTCGGGGTGTTCATATTTTCTCTCCCCTGCGGCATAGAAGTAGTTGAAAGGGGAGAAGAAAATGATGGCAAGAGCAAGAGCATGGTGCTGCGCGGCTGCGGCTGCGCTTTTTTTGGTATCCTGCGGACGGGCGGAGAAAAAAACACAGGCGTTTGCAGCGCTGTTTTCCGAGCCGTTTTCCCTGCAGGGCACCCTGAATTATGAAGAAAATGTGCTGGCGGTTTCCGTTTTGCACGGAGCGGAGAAAACGGTTTTGACGCTGACGGACGGCGCGCTTGCGGGCTGCGGCTTCGTCCTTGAAAAGAGGGACGACGGCACGGAGCAGCTCAAGGCGTTCTGCGAGGATGTGCAAATGCCGTTTGCGGCGCAGGACGGCATTTTGCAGCTGTTTTCGGCGCTGGCACCGACAGCGGAGGAGCTGCTGCCCCATGCCGACGGCTTTGAAAGCGCCGGCGGCGTGCGCTATACCGTGCAAAAGGACGGAACGCCGCGCACCGTGCAATGCGCGGAGCTGACATTGCGGATTGAGGCATTTGAGCAAGCCGCGCCGGAGGAACCGGAGGCGGCAGCAAAGGAGACGGAATATGACGGAGCATGAAAAAAACTTCACCCCGCGCACCTATGCAATCATTCATGAACGGGCGCTTTGCGAAAATTTCGCTTTGCTGCAAAAGCAGGCAGAGGGCGCGCGCGTTTGCTGCGTGGTGAAGGCGGACGCCTACGGCCACGGGACCGAGCGGGTTGTACGGGCGCTGCGGCGCGCAGGGGCGGATTATTTTGCCGTTTCCTGTGTGGAGGAGGCGGCGGCGGTGCGCGCGGCGCTGGACGGCGCGCGGGAAATCCCGATTCTGATTCTCGGCTATACGCGCCCCTGCCATATTCCCTATCTTGTGCGGGAAAACATCACGCAGGCGCTGCTCGGGAAAGAATATGCCGAGGCTATTTTGCCCATGGTGCCCCGCGGCAAGCGGCTGCGGGTGCATATTGCCGTTGATACGGGGATGAACCGCATCGGATATGCGCCCGATGAAACCGAGGCGATGCAAAGCCTGTTTGAAAGAGAGCAGCTTTCCGTGGACGGCATTTTTTCGCATTTTTATGCTTCGGACGAGCCGCAGAGCGCGGCGACCGCGCAGCAATACCGGCTGTTTTGCACCTGCGTGCAGGCGGTGCAAAACGCAGTGGGGCGAAAGCTGCTTGTTCACATAGCAAACAGCGCCGCCATTTCCAATTTTCCCGCCATGCATTGCGACATGGTGCGCGCGGGCATTTCCCTGTACGGCATTAAGCCCTCCGCCCTGACCGCCGTGGACGGCTTGCAGCCCGTGATGACGCTGATGACGATGCTTTCCCATATTCATACGGTAAAGGCGGGCGAGGTCGTCGGCTACGGTGCGGGATATACCGTTCCGCATGCAATGCGCATCGGCACGCTGCCCATCGGCTATGCGGACGGCTATCTGCGCGCATATGCGGGCGGGCATGTATTGATCCGCGGCAAAGCGGCGCCGCTGCTGGGGCGCATTTGCATGGATCAATGCATGGTCGATCTCAGCGAAATTCCGGATGCCGCGGTGGGAGACGCCGTGGAGCTGTTCGGGCAGGGCGCTCTTACGGCGGATACGCTTGCCGCGCGCGCGGGGACGATTCCCTATGAGGTGCTGTGCCTGCTTTCCAAGCGCGTTGTACGCCTGAGCGAGGAGGAAGCGCGCGCCATCGCGCAGGAACGGTAACGGTTTCGTTTTGTTTTTAAAAACATTGACAATGAAAGAAAAATATGGTATACTGTACACAGATAAGCTGAACCGCTGAAAACCAAAAGCGAAAGATGCATTGCTGTGTGCATTTTCCGAGAAGATTGATTCGTTTGCGGCACAAAGCAAGGCATTGTTCTTGCTTTGTGCTTTTTGTTTGTGTCGGAAGTTCGGTTTCAATTTTTAAGGATTTTTGCAGCTTTGTTCGTCTAAATGTTTTGATTGCATAACGAAAGAGGCGATACCAATGAACAATTTGACCTGTACTTAACTTAATTTTGTTTTCTTTGGTGTCTGTTTTACCACTTGCAGCGTCCGGAAAGGCGTATATTTTTACAATAAACTGGACCGGAACCGGGGCAATTGACACGACGGCTGCCGGAAGCGAGGAAGTTCTTAGACATTTGTGGAATATGGGATATGATGCAGGAATGTATTTGAATAACAGTGCTTCTGCGGGCTATTCCGTCATGCCGAATTCTAAAATTTGGGTTATTTCATCGCATGGGGAACCGGGTGTTCTTCATATGGGAGGAAGCTTCGGGGCTTCAGAGCTATATGCTGATTCAACAGCCGGCGGTACAAATCGCTCGCTTTCAAATTTAGCGACATCATCACTTTCCGGTGTAAGATTGGTTATGTTCTCAGCTTGCTACAGCGGAGTTACATCCGGCGAGTATGGAAATTTGGTTAGCATGGCTCGTAACAAAGGCGCGCAGTGTGTTGTAGGCTGGAACGATGCACTTCGAAATTCAACATCAAATGAATGGATTCGCTTGTTTTTTGAAGAAGCAAACCAGGCACATGAACCGATTTGGGAATGCTTTAATCATGCAGATTATTGGTCAAGCTATTTCGGTCCATCATATGCCGTGGAAGACTTAAAAAACAGGCATGAGCAAGGAAATATTGCGTTATATCTGTATCAGTAACAAATGAATGAAAAGAATGAATATTGGAGGAAAACAATGAAAAAGGCAATTTTGATTTGCGGCATGGCACTTTTGCTGTGCGCGGTGATTGCAGCCCCGTTTGCCGTGCGCGCGGGGGTGCAAAAGCAAACGGACCCGCGGGCAAATGGCGACGGAATTTTGCGGCGGCAGGAGGTGCAAAAAACCGTTTCGGTTCCGCTTGCAGCAGGACAGAGCGCTTTGGCACAGTATGACAAGACCCGCCTTGTCAGCGGCGGATATGCCGATATCTATCGGGATGAAAACGGGAACGACTATATTTTCCGGGGCGGGAATTTGTGTGGATTTTATAACAACGGAATTACTTTGCCGGCAAGCGGCTGCACCCCAATCGGCATTGCGGCGGCTGAAGCCGTTGCGCGTGAACAGCTGGCGCTTTTTTTGAAGGACGCAGATGCTTATGCGGTAAAACGGGTCTTCGAAAAGGAGAGTTACGGACAATACTATATCACCTTTGCGAAAAAGGTCGGCAATCTCTTCCTTGCAGACGGCGCAGAGGTTTGGGTGATGTATGACGGAGCAGTGAAAAGCGTTTATCTTGCGCCGGGGCAGAGCGAGCCTGTGACAGACGTTGAGATCCTTTCCGAAATCACCGAACAGGATTTGAGCAGCTATGCGCAGACGGCGATGGAACTGCTCTATCCTGATGCGGACGGGATCTTTAAAATGCAGGGATATGAGCTGCGCGGAGACGGCACCGTTTGGATCACGGGTGATTATATGGGGAGAACGGAGTGTGTGCAGTATGAGGTCGGTCAGTAAGAAGCGCTGTCGGAGCATTGCGCTCCTGCTTGCCGCGGTTTTTCTGTCGGCGGCGGGGCTTTTCTCCTGCGCAGACACAAAAACGAAGAGCGGCGCCGATGCCCGCTTTCCCCTGCAGCCGGACAGCATTGTGATCGGCAGCGGAGGCAGGGAAATCACCGTCACCGCCGAAGATAAGGCATATGAAGAAATTGTTGCAAGGGTGCAGAAGCTTGTGGAAAAAAGCACGGCAGAGTATGCGTTTGACACCTATAAAATGTCGGCATATGACGCGGCGACACAGCAGCCCCTGGCACAGCTTGTCCGGCAGAGGGAAACCTTTGTGGAGTATTGGTATCAGACGGAAACGGAGCAGCTTCTCCCTGCCGGAAAAGAGGGCGGAGCGGGAGAGGGCGAGCGCATTTCGGTGCGCATGGTGCAGTTTCCGCTCACGGGGGAATATCATAGAATGTTTTTCGTCGGATATGGGGAAGATGAGCTTTCCTATCTGCCGCCCTTTGGCGATGTGACCGATGATCTATCCCTGATTCGCTATGTGCAGGATTTAGTTGCAAAGGCGCAATGAAAATTGCGGGGGCCGCGGGTGCGGCTCCCGTTTTTTAGGCTTACGGCGCAAGGCTCTGCAGCGCCGTGAGCGGCAGACGCAGCACGTTTTCGCACATGCCGCGCTGCGCCATGAGATATTTTACCGGCGCGGGGCTGGTTTGGGAGAACAGCAGCCTGATCAGCGGTATGGCGTCCTTTTGCAGCTGCGCCGCCGCTGCGGTATCCCGCTTGAAAAATGCGCGGCAAAGCGCTGCGACGAGGCGGGGCTCAAGGTTTGACAGCACGGAAAACACCCCTGCCCCGCCCAGGGAAAGAAACGGCACGCAAAGATCATCGCATCCGCAATAGATATCAAGCAGATCCGAGCAGCGCGAAAACAGCTCTGCGGCATAGCTCATATCGCCGCTTGCCTCCTTGATGCCGACAATGCGCGGGTGCTGTGCAATCTTTGCGATCTGCTCGGTTTGCATGCGCACCCCCGTGCGCGCGGGCACCTGATATAAAATAACCGGGACGGTCGCGGCATCTGCAACGGCATAAAAATGCGCCGATATGCCCTCCGTTGTTCCTTTGTTATAATACGGCGTGATGTGCAGCAGGGCGTCTGCCCCCGCATTTTGCGCCGCCTTTGTTTTTTCAATTGCCGCCGCGGTGCTGTTGCTGCCTGCCCCTGCAATCACGGGGACGCGCCCGTTTGCCGTTTTCACGGCGCCTTCGATGCAGCGCCGCTGTTCCGCATCCGTGAGCGTTGTGCTCTCGCCCGTCGTTCCGGCGACAAGCAGCGCCGCGCTCCCTGCCGCAATCTGCGCCTCGCACAGCGCGCAGAAAGCGCCGAGGTCCAAAGCGCCGCTTTGCGAAAACGGTGTAATCAGGGCGCAGCATGCCCCCTTGAATGTCGGCTGCGTGTTCTTCATGGCTCCCATCCTCCCTCTTTATTAACAGAATATGCGGCAGCGGCGCGGGAGGTTTTCGGAAAAATTCACGGCTTGCCCCTTTTCTTTTTCGGCGCTTTGTGGTATACTGCAAGATGAATGACCGGGCGCATGGGCGCACGAAAAAGCAAAGGACGGCACAAAAATGGCTGAAACGGGATATTCCACAAGCGATTACGATTACGAGCTTCCGCCAAGGCTCATCGCGCAGACACCCGCGCCCGTGCGGGATGCCTCGCGCCTTTTGGTGCTGAACCGAAAGGACGGCTCGGTGGAGCATCGTATTTTTCATGATATCATTGCGTATCTGAATCCCGGCGATACCCTTGTGATCAACGATTCCAAGGTGATTCCCGCGCGCCTTTACGGAGAGCGCATCGGGAAGACGACGCGCACCCCCGCCGAGGTGGTTTTGCTGCGGCAAAGGGAGAGCGATGTGTGGGAGGCGATTGTGCGGCCGGGGAAGCGGCTGCGCCGGGGCGACCGCATGGCGCTTGCCGAAGAGGGCGTTTTCGTGCAGATTGAAGCGGTGCTTGAGGACGGAAACCGCCTGGTGCGTTTTTTGTATGATAAAAACGAATATCCGACGATTTATGCCCTTTTGGATAAGCTCGGCAATATGCCCCTGCCCCCTTATATTCATGAAAAGCTGGCGGACAAAAACCGCTATCAGACCGTATATGCAAAGGAAGAAGGCTCGGCGGCGGCGCCCACGGCGGGGCTGCATTTTACCCCGGAGCTGCTTGGCCGCATCCGCGAAAAGGGAATTGATATTGTTCCCGTGATGCTGCATGTCGGGCTTGGGACCTTCCGCCCCGTCAAGGAGGACGATGTGCGGCAGCACAAAATGCATTCCGAATTTATCACCGTGACCGAGGAGGCGGCACAGCGCATCAACGCAACGCGTGCGCGCGGCGGCAGGATTATCGCCGTCGGCACCACTTCCGTGCGTACTCTGGAAAGCGCGGCGGACGAAGCGGGCATTGTGCACCCCATTGCCGCCGACACCTCCATCTTTATCTATCCCGGCTATCGCTTTCGCACAGTGGACGCCATGATCACCAATTTTCATCTGCCGAAGAGCACGCTTTTGATGCTCATTTCCGCCTTTGCCGACCGCAAGACCGTTCTGCGCACCTATGAAGAGGCAGTGCGGCAGAAATATCGCTTCTTTTCCTTCGGCGATGCAATGTTCATTCAATAAAAACGCAGAAAATGCGCGATGCCGCGCCCGTCTTTGCGCCGGGTGGGGCAGTTCTCCGAAAGGATGTGAAACGGATGCTGCAAAAGCTTGTTGCCGTTGTCGGCCCGACCGCAACGGGAAAAACGGCGCTTGCCGTCCGTCTTGCCGAGCGCTTTTGCGCAGAGGTGGTTTCCTTTGATTCCATGCAGATCTATCGCGGCCTTTCCATTGCAAGCGCAAAGCCGACCGAGGAGGAAATGGGCGGCGTGCCGCACCATATGTTTGACATCTGCGATACAGACGAGCCGTTTTCCGTCGCCGACTATGTTTCCATGGCGCAAAGAGAGGTGCAGGATATCTCGGCGCGCGGCGCTTTGCCGATTCTCTGCGGCGGCACGGGGCTGTATCTTGATTCGTTTTTGCGCGGAGAAGAGACGCTGAAAAACACGGAGGGAGACCCGCAGCTGCGCGCGGCGCTGACCGAAGAATTTGAAAAAAACGGGATTGTGCCGCTGTATGAACGCCTGCGGCGGCAGGACCCGGAGGCTGCGGAAAAAATTCATCCGAACAATGCACGCCGTGTGATTCGCGCGCTTGAGATCTGCGAGAGCACAGGGATGAAAAAAAGCGAATGGGACGCCCGCTCCCGCGCCGCCGGGCAGAGATATGCGGTCTGCAAAATCGGGATCGCCTATCACGACCGCGCGCTGCTGTGGCGGCGGATTGAGAAAAGGGTGGATGCGATGTTCCGTGCGGGGCTTTGGCAGGAGATTCTGGCGCTGTATGAAAGCGGGCGGCTCCCTGAGGACGCAACGGCGGCGCAGGCAATCGGCTGCAAGGAAATTATCCGCTGCATCGGGCGGGGAGAACCGCCGGAAAAGGCGCGGCAGGATATCATCATTGCAACGCGGCAGTATGCCAAGCGGCAAATGACCTGGTTTCGGCGCGACGGGGCGACGCATTGGCTCTATGCCGATGCATTCCCGTGCACGCAGGCGCTGTGGGAAGCGGCGGAGGAAATCGTTTCCGCATTTTTGAAGGAGGACGGCAATGGAGAATAAAAAGCTTTGGAATGCCCTGAAATATTTTTTACTGACACTGCTTTGCATCGGCCTTGTCGCCTATATCATTTATCATCTTGTCCTCAGTCTTGACGATTCCGTGCAGACCGTGCCGACCACGCTTGTCACGGCGGAGGAAACGGTTTCCCAGGAGGGCTATATTTTCCGCACGGAGCAGATCGTTTACGCAACGCCCGGCAGCTTTTCCTATCGCATTGACGACGGCAAACGCGCGGCAAAGGGCGTGGCGCTGCTCGATGTATACGATTCCGATACCTCTGCCGCGGCGCAGACGGAACTGAAGATGCTTGACCGCAGGATCACACGCCTGAAAAACAGCAATCTGCAGCAGGGCATGCAGTATTCCGACACAACCATCATCGACAATGAAATCAGCGATCTTTACTATACGATCTTGCAGAAGGTGCGCAACGGGGAGATGGATTTTGCCGTACAGAAAACGGCGGATTTTGTTTCTTCGCTGAATCGCCGCCGCATTATCACCGGGAAAATCGGAGATTATAATGCGCAGATCGCGGCGCTGGAGGCGCAGCGCGATGAGTTGGTGCGGCAAACGGGCGATGTGAAGGAAACGGTATATGCCAAGGAATCCGGCTATTTCTTCTCGGATATCGATGGCTTTGAAAATATGTTTACCACGGCAAAGGTAAGCTGGATGACGCCGGAGGAATACGACGCATTGATTCATGCGGAGGCGGATTATTCCGTTTCGCAGGGGGAGGATGGCACCGTCGCCGCCGGAAAGCTTGTCACCGATTTTCAATGGTATCTTACGGCGCAGGTGAGCCTTGATCAGCTCCGCTATTACAACGAAGCGCAGACCTATACGGTAATTTTCCCGTATAACTCGGATAAGCGCATCTCCATGCGGCTTGAAAAAATTCTGCAGTCAACCGATAATGATTCCATTGTTTTGCTGCTTGCAACACGCACAAACCCGGAGGGGTTCAACTATCTGCGGCGGCAGACCATTCAGATCGTGCGCGAGGAGACCTCCGGGTATCGCGTGCCCATTTCCGCCGTGCGCATGCAGGACGGCGTGCAGGGCGTTTATGTGTTGAGGGGATATGAGGTGGTTTTCAAAGAAATAGAAACGATTTTGGAAACCGACGGATATTTTATTGTCAAGGAAAACGACGGCACACCGGAAAGCCGCGGCAAGCTTGCATTAAACGATCAGATCATTATTTCGGGCAAGAATCTCTATGTCGGCAAAATCGTTTCCTGAGGAGGAAAAACAAATGGAGAGCATTTCCGAGCGCATTGCGTTTTATCGCGAGCGCATTGAAACGCTGCGCGCGCAGCACCATATAGAAAAGCCGGTTGAGCTGATGGCGGTAACGAAATTCGTCACGCCGGAGCGCATCAATGAAGCAATTGAGCAGGGCGGCATCCGCCTCATCGGAGAAAACCGCCCGCAGGAGCTTGTGCGGAAATATGACGCGCTGCATCTTGACGGGGTGCGGGTGCATCAGATCGGCACGCTGCAAAAAAACAAGGTCAAATATGTGCTGGGGCGTGTTTGCATGATCGAATCGCTGGATTCCGTCGCTCTGGCAGCCGAGATCGACCGCCTGGCAAAAAACAGGGGGCTTTCGCCCATAGAATGCCTGCTGGAGGTCAACATCGGGCAGGAGGAGAATAAAGGCGGCATTTTGCCGCAGGAGCTTTTTTCGGTTTACGAGCAAATTGCAGCGTTTTCACATATAAGCGTGCGCGGGCTGATGACCATTGCCCCCTTTACTGCCGACCGTGCGCAGCGCACTGCCTATTTTTCGCAAACGGAAAAGCTTTATGAGCGGCTCTGTAAGGACTATCTTCCGCCGAGAACGCAGCCGCTGCTCTCCATGGGCATGACGGAGTCCTTTGAGGAGGCGATCCTGTGCGGGGCGGATCTTGTACGCATCGGGACCGGAATTTTTGGGGCAAGAACCACGGCAAATCCGTAATTGTGAACAAAATGTAAAATTCGGGCTTTCTTGCCGAAATATGATGGCAAACGGAAAAACATATGATATAATGGACGAAGATGTACTATTGTGCTGTTTTTCACGATTTTCAAATACAACACAGGATCGGGAGGAAGAAAAAATGGGCTTGGTTGATAAGTTCAAGAGCTTTGTCGGCGCGGACGACACATATGAAGATGAAATGATGGACGGCGATCTGTTTGAGGATGAAGATCCCTCTTACGGCGCCCAGCAGCAAACCGCGGCAGAGGAGCCGGCAAGACGCCAGAGTGCGCAGCCCTCTTCCGCCGGATATCAGTCTTCCGCTTCCATGGGCATGAGCTCTGCAATTGAGCTGCGCGTCATGAAGCCGACGGATTATGCCAGCGTGACGCAGATTGCGGATAATTTACTGGCAAGACGCACCGTTGTGCTCAATCTGGAGGCGACCAATAAGGACACCGCGCGCCGCCTGATCGATTTTCTCAGCGGCGTTGCATACTCCATTCAGGGGCAGTTAAAGCGCGTTGCAAACAACACATTCGTGATCACTCCGAATAATGTGGATGTTTCCGGCGAACAATTGAGAAGCGAGAAGAAGGAAGAGCCAAAGCCCGAGCCGCAGCCCGCTGCCGCTCCGGCGGACGATTTGTATTCGAATCTGTAATGCTCGCCCGCTTTTGCGGGGGGAAATATGGACCGAAGGAGCGCTTGATACCATTTGGAGATTTTTTTCTATTTGCTTGCAAGGCTGTTTTATTACTTAATCGGCGCGGTTGAGATTTGTCTTTTGATTCGTGCGGTGCTTTCGTGGTTTCCGGGTGAATTTGAGGGCGCATTTATTGACTTTCTGTATACCGTGACGGAGACCGTGGTGGCGCCGATGCGCTTTTTGCTGGAGCGGTTTGAAACGGTGCGGCAAAGCCCGATCGATCTCTCCTTTTTTGCGACCGTGCTGGTCCTTTCCTTTGTGCAAATCGGCTTGCAGGCGGTGATATGATGCAGATGAACAATGTCGCTTTCGGCGCGGGAGAGGAAGAGCGTTATCTTCTTTCCCGCGTGGACGACGGCTTGGAGCGCGCACGGCGCGGCACGCTTTTTATCAGCGATTTTCTGAACGGGCGCGAGCAGGCGCTGATTTCTGCGCGGCTTTGCGCGCTCGGTCTGCATGCGGAAAAAGAATATCTGTTTTTCGGCGGATATCCCTATGCCGAGAGACAGGTATTGTTTTTGTTTCCGGAGTATTTTGACGTATACGAGGATGCGGCGCAGCAAAGCGCATATCTTTCGGGGGCGGCACGGGAAAGCGGCGCCGTCAGGGCGCTTTCAATACAGGGCAGCGGTTATCGGGAACTGTCGCACCGCGACTATTTGGGCAGCTTGACATCGCTCGGCATCGAGCGGTTTGTGATAGGCGATATTGTCCCATGTGACCCGTATAGTGCCGTTGCCTTTTTTTGTGAAAAAATCGCGGGGTTTGTGCAAAACGAGCTGCGCCGCATCGGCAGTGATGCGGTGAGCGTGAGAGATGTAACGGATGCGGTGCAGCGCGGGCAGCTGCTTGCGGCGGATCCGCATCGGTACGAAAAGCTTACATTTACCGTGGCAAGCCCCAGGCTTGACGGGTTGATTGCGGGGATGCTGGGGCTTTCCCGCGAGGCGGCGCAGCAGCTCATCCGCAGGGGTCTGGTCGAGATCGACCATGAAACGGTCGAAAAATGCGATGCAATGCCAAAGCCCCCCTGCCTGCTTGGCGTGCGGGGATACGGGCGATATCGCTTTTCGCAGATCGGCACGCAGAGCCGCCGCGGCCGATGGCGCATCACGGCGCAAAAATATCTTTGATGCAGATTTGAGCTATGCTCCAAGAAAGGAAGGCACACAATGATTCCTCCGCATGAGATCAACAACAAAGAATTTTCCAGAGTCGTTCGCGGCTATTCCATTCCGGAGGTGGACGAATATATCGCTTACCTGCGCGAGCAATATACGGAGCTGTATCGTGAAAACGATGCTTTGCAGCGCCGCCTTTCCCAAGCGGAGGCGGAGCTTGGCGAACTGAAAGCGGAAGAATCCGATATCCGTGCCGCGCTGATTACGGCGCAGAAGGCAGGAAAAAAGATTATTACCGACGCCAACGCCCGCGCCGGCCGCATTACTATGCAGACGCGAATCGATTGCGAAAAAATATTGGAGGATTTCCGCCGCGAAAGTGCTCAGGAGCGCGAAACGCTTTCCGTGCTCAAGGGGCAGGTTGCAAATCTGAAGCAGCGGCTGTTTGAAATGTATTCCTCGCATATTTCCATGATTGAGCAGATTACGCCCAATATCAATGAAGATATTGCAAAAATGTCCGCCATTACGGATGATGAATATGCGGCTTCCCTGGCGGCTGAAATTCGCGGGAAGAGCGGAGTGGACGAAATTGTACCGACCTCGGTCGGTGCGGATGAAACCGTGAGCGACGAAGAGCTGGCGGCGCTTGCGCGCGTGTTCGGCGATTTGTCTGCAAAGGCTCCGGAGGCGCTTTTTGCCAAGCAGGACGGGAATGCCGACGGAAGCGAAGCCGAAGAGGCGGACAAAGCCGCGGCGGCGCAAACCGTGGTAGAAACGGAAATTGAGCCGGAAATCGAACCGACTGCCGATGCGGAGCCCTTGACAACGACTGCCGAGCCTCAGATTCCGCTTGCGGTGGATGAGGCGGAGGAATTGCTTTCGCTGCTGCGCCGCAAGGCAGAGGAAAAGCAGGCGGCGGAACAGGCGGCGCAGCAAGACGCGCAGGAAGATATCCAGGGCGAAATGCCGACAGCAGAGCCGGGGGAGGCTGCCGCGCCGGACGAAGAAACGGCATCGGCCGGTGCCGCCGATGCACAGACGGAGGCGCCGATCGAAGCAGCGCCGGAACAGACGCTTTCCCTTCAGGCGGAGGATGCCTTTGCGGCACAGCCGGAGCAAGCCGATGCGCCGCAGAAAAAAGAAGAGGCGGCGCAGCAGGAAACGACCGTGCAAGCCGCACAGATACAGCAGCATACGGAAACCGCCGCCGCACCGGAAAACGATGCAGAAAAGGAAGAGAACGAAGAAAACGAGGATATTTTCGATACGCTGCGGCGGCTGAATGAAGTATTCGGCGCGGAAGAGACGGAGGATGATGCCTCGGCACGGGAATTTTTCGATTCTTTGTCTTCTCCTGCGCAAAAGAAGGAAGAGGACGACCCGACCGAGCTGAGCATTGAGGAGCAGCTGCGCCGCGCCTATCCGAATCACGAAAACGAATAAACCGATTGTAGGTATCACTGGATTCTGAAAGAAACTGTTCATCGGGAAAGCACGAAAGGATTTTGAGAGCCATGCCAAAGGATTATACAAAGACACTGAATCTGCCGAGCACCTCGTTTGCCATGCGCGCAAATTTACCGCTGCGCGAGGGCGAGATGCTTGCGCATTTCGATGAAATCGATCTGTATCATAAAATGCTGCGGAAAAACGAGGGGAAGAAGCCCTTCGTTTTGCACGACGGCCCTCCGTTTTCCAACGGCAATATTCATATGGGCACCGCGATGAATAAAATCTTAAAGGATTTTATCGTCAAATATCATGCAATGACGGGATATTATACCCCGTATGTTCCCGGTTGGGACAACCACGGCATGCCTATCGAAAGCGCGATCATCAAGAAAAACAAGCTCGACCGCAAAAAAATGACCGTGCCGGAATTTCGCCGTGCCTGTGAAAGCTTTGCCGCCGATTTTGTTTCGATTCAGTGCGAGCAGTTCCGCCGTCTCGGCGTTACGGGGGATTGGGAGAACCCGTATCTGACAATGAAGCCGGAGTTTGAGGCAAGAGAGCTGCGCGTATTCGGCAAAATGTATGAAAAGGGCTATATTTATAAAGGGCTCAAACCTGTTTACTGGTGCCCGCATGACGAAACCGCGCTGGCGGAGGCAGAGATCGATTATAAGGATGTGCCATGCACCTCGATCTATGTCAAATTCCGCACGGTGGATGATAAGGGGCTGTTCCGCCCGCTGTGCGGCGATTTGCCCGTTTATTTCATTATCTGGACCACAACGACATGGACACTGCCCGGCAACCTTGCCATTGCGCTGCACCCGGCAGAGGAATATGCGCTCATCCGCGCGGGAGAGTGCTGTTATGTAACGGCTGCGGCGCTTGCCGAAAAGACCATGAAGGCCGGCGGCATTGAGCAATACGAGATTCTCGGCACATTCCGCGGCAAGGAGCTTGAATTTGCAAAGGCGCGCCACCCGTTCCTTGAGCGCGACAGCGTAATCGTCAATGCCGACTATGTTACCATGGACAGCGGTACCGGCTGCGTGCATACGGCGCCCGGCTTCGGTGCGGACGACTATATCACGTGCCGCCGCTACAATATGGATATCATCGTTCCCGTGGACGACCGCGGATATCAGACCGAAGAGGCAGGGAAATATGCGGGGCTGTATTATGAAAAGTCCAATGAGGTGATCCTTGCGGATATGAAGGAGAGCGGTGCGCTGTTTGCGAGCGAAGAATTCGTGCACTCGTATCCGCATTGCTGGAGATGCAAGCATCCGATCATCTTCCGCGCAACGCCGCAATGGTTCTGCTCCGTCGCCGCATTCCGCGATGAAGCGATCAAGGCATGCGCCGATGTGGAATGGATTCCCGCCTGGGGCGGAGAGCGTATGGTGCAGATGATACGCGAAAGAGCCGATTGGTGCATTTCCCGTCAGCGCCATTGGGGGCTTCCCATTCCCGTGTTCTATTGCGCGGATTGCGGGCAGGTAATCTGTAACGAAACAACGATTGACCATCTGAGCAAGCTCTTCGGGGAGCACGGCTCCAATGTATGGTTTGAAAAGAGCGCCGAGGAGCTTTTACCGCAGGGCTATGTCTGCGAAAAATGCGGCGGAACGCATTTTGCGAAAGAGACGGATACGCTGGACGGCTGGTTTGATTCCGGCTCCTCCCATTTTTCCGTTTTGGAAAATAAGCCCGGCATGACCTGGCCGGCAGATCTGTATCTTGAGGGCGCCGACCAGTATCGCGGCTGGTTCCAATCCTCCATGCTGACCGCCGTTGCCGCAAAGGGGCAGGGGGCACCGTATCGCTCCGTGTTGACGCACGGCTGGGTTGTGGACGGCGAAGGGAAGCAGATGCACAAATCACTCGGCAATGCCGTTGCCGCAGAGGATGTTGTGAAAAAATACGGCGCTGATCTTTTGCGCCTGTGGGTTGCTTCCTCCGATTACCGCGTGGATGTGCGGGTATCCGATGCGATTTTCAAGCAGCTTTCCGATGCATACCGCAAGATCCGCAACACTGCGCGCATCCTTTTGGCGGACCTTGGAGACGCCGGAACGGATTTTGTGCCAGACCGCGATCTTCTGCCCGCAGAAAAGCTGCTGCCCATTGACCGTTGGCTGCTTGCCAGACTCAATCGGCTGATTGCCACAGCACGCGCCGCTTATGAGAGCTATGAATTCCATTTGATCTATCATGCGGTATACAATTTCTGCACCACGGAGCTTTCCAAGCTTTATATCGATATCACCAAGGATCGCATGTATGCGGAGCTGAAAAACTCCGAGGCGCGCCGTGCCGCGCAAACGGCAATGTTCTATGCCCTTGATACGCTTACCAGGCTGATTGCCCCGCTTTTGGCATTTACTGCAGACGAGATCTGGCAGGCAATGCCGCATCGCACGGCGGATAACGCAGAGCATATTGTTCTCAATGAGATGCCTGCGGTCTGCAAGGAGTGGGAGTGCCCCGAAATCGAAACGCATTACGAAAATCTGTTCCGCATTCGCGATGATGTGATGAAGGCGCTGGAAACGGCGCGCGCGGATAAGGTGATCGGCAAGAGCCTGGATGCAGACCTTGTGATTTATGCCGACGGCGAAAATTATGCGCTGCTTGACAGCTTCCGCGCGGAGCTGCCGACGCTGTTTATCGTATCCGCCGTGCAGCTGAACCTCAGGGACGGCAGCGAGCAGAACACGTTTTGCGGCGAGAGCGGGCTTATGGTCAAGGTGCAGCCGGCTGCCGGCGAGCGCTGTGACCGCTGCTGGAATTACAGCACCGAATGCACGCCGGATGAAGCGGAGGAGGAAGAAGAGAACGCGCATGTTTGTCCGCGTTGCGCCGCCGTTTTGCGTCAAATTCGTCAGAGCCGCTGATTGCACGCTTTTTTGCGGGGCATGTCCGTATGGGCTGCCCCGCTAATTCGTTATATCTGCAAAAAACGCGCACGGCTGTTTGTCTCGCCGTGTGCACAGGGGGACAATATGACAAACAGAGAAAAACTGGAGGCGGCGGCGCAGCGCTGCGCTGCATGCGAGGGCTGCGCACTTTGCAAAACGTCCACGCATTTGGTCTATGGCACGGGAAACCCGGAGGCAAGCCTTGTTTTTGTCGGGGAGGCGCCGGGCGAAAAGGAGGATCTTTCCGGCATCCCTTTCGTCGGACCCGCCGGGCAACTGTTTGATTTATATTTGGATGCGGTCGGCTTGCATCGCGAGCAGGTGTATATCTGCAATATTCTCAAGTGCCGCCCGCCGCACAATCGCGATCCGCTGCCCGAGGAAATGAGTGCCTGCATGGAGCATCTGCGTGAGCAGATTAAAATCATTGCCCCGAAGTTGATCGTGTGCCTTGGCAGAATCGCCGCAGGGCAGCTGATCAAGCCCGATTTCAAGGTGACAAGGGAGCACGGTGCCTTTTTTGAAAAGGGGCAGTTTACCCTGTGTGGGATCTATCATCCGTCCGCGCTTTTGCGCGATGCCTCCAAAAGAGAGGATATGTACCGCGATATGAAACAGATCGCGCAGCGGTATCGGCAACTGTGAGGCTGGCGGCTTGTGCAAAGGATTTTTACAATGTCAATACTTTCCCTGATTCAACTTGTCGGCGGTTTTTTGCTTGTGATTGCCGTCGGTTTTCTCTTTTCCGCCCTTGGCTTTTTTCCGGGGGATTTTACAAAAAAGCTTTCCCGCATCGTGCTGTGTGTGCTGCAGCCGTTTATGCTGTTCACGGCGCTGCTCGGCATTCCTTATTCGGCGCAGGCGCTGAAAAACGGTCTGTTTGTGATGCTGCTCAGCCTTGCGGTGCACGGTGTGCTCGGGCTGATCGGCTTTCTTGCAGCAAAACCGCTCAAAAACCGCGCGGAGCAAAAACTGATGCGTTTTTGCACCATGTTTACAAACGGCGGATTTCTGGGCTTTCCCGTGTTGATGGCGCTGCTCGGTACGCAGGGCAAATTTTTGGGGGCTTTTTGGGTGGTTGTGTTCAACACGCTGAGCTGGACCTGGGGGCTTGCCATTATGCGCCGCGGCGACCCGGATGCCGAGGGCTTTTCTTTTCGTAAGCTGTTCAATTTCGGCTCTGTGCCGTGTCTGCTCGGAATTGCCGCATATGCCGTACAGCTGCCTGTTCCGCAATTTCTGCTGGACACCATGACAAAGCTCGGCGACACATGCGCGCCGCTTGTGCTTCTGATCATCGGGGCGAATCTGCAGAAAATTCAGCCGAAACGGTTGATCCTTGATCCAAAGGCGTTCTATCTTGCCGCAGTGCGGCTGCTGTTGTGCCCCGTCGTTGTCGCCGCGCTTTGCAGGCTCTGCCGCATTCCGGACGATTTTTCGATTCTGTGTCTGATCATGTCTTCGCTGCCGAGCGCTTCCATGTGTGTGATGTTTGCGGAGGTTTATGATGTGCATCCCGAAATTGCCTCGCGCAATGTGGGCATCGTAACGGCGCTTTCCTGTTTTTCCATTCCGCTTGCGCTGTTTCTCGGGCAGCGGATTTTGGCGCTTTGAACCGAAAAATTGACGGCTGTCACCCCGGCAGCCGCCTTTTACTGAATTTTTCAGGTTGTTTTAAAAAAGGGCTTGACGCTCGTTCATTTTTGATGTATAATATACGAAAAAAGAACGCAACGCTGTTCTGAATAACGATAGGAGAAATTCTGATGTTGAAAAAGATAGTTTTGTATTTTTTGAGCGCGGTGCTTTTGCTCGGCTCGGTGATGCTTGCTTCCTGCGAAAAGAAAAAGGTTGTCACGGTGTATGCAACCTGCGAGGATTATCGCATTGAAAACGCGCAGAAAATGTTTGATGAAAAGTTTCCGGAACTTGAGGTGCGGGTGGAATACAAGTCCACGGGTGACCTTTCCTCCAAGCTGATCGCCGAGGGTGAAAAAACCGATTGTGATATTATCATGGAGCTGGAAAACGCTTACATGGAAAAAATAGCTGACAATCTTGCAACCCTTGACGGTGTCGATTTCAGTGTATATCAGGAAAGCCTGGTGCCGGCAAGCCGCAAATATGTGCCGCTGATTGTTTCAAGCGGGGCAATTATCATAAGCCCCTCAGTTCTGAATGCGAAAGGTTTACCTACGCCAACCGGTTATGATGATCTGTTAAAAGAAGAATACAAGGGCTTGATTTCCATGCCGAGTCCGAAGAGCTCCAGCACGGGCTACATGTTTTTGTTGAATTTGGTGAATGCTTGGGGCGAGGAAAAAGCGTTTGAATATTTCGATCGGCTTTCCGAGAATATCTCGGGCGCCGGTTTTACCTCTTCCGGTTCCGGCCCGGTACAGGCACTTAAGCTTGGCGAGGCGGCTATTGCACTCGGTATGACCTCGCAGGCGGTTGTTGAAATCAATGATAACGGCGCGGATTTCACCGTTCAGTATTTTGAAGAAGGTGCGCCCTATGATGTATATTCCAGTGCGATTATGAAGGGACATGAAAGCGATGCGGATGTGATGCGCGTGTTTGAATATCTTGTTTCCGATGTTACCCCTGCAGATAAAGAGCTGTATGCGCCGGAAACGATTTACAAAGACCGCACCTTTACAAAGCCCAACTATCCGCAAACCATCCCCTACGGCGATATGACGGGATTGGAAGATATCACCTGCAAGGAAGGACTTTTGAACAAATGGAAATACTGAGAGCGGAGCACCTGAAAAAAACCTATGCCGGCGTAACGGCGCTGGACGATGTTGATTTTTCGGTGCAGGAGGGCGAATTTCTCTCCATTTTAGGGCCCTCCGGCTGCGGCAAAACAACGCTTTTGCGCATTTTGATCGGACTGCTTGCGCCGGACGAGGGGCGAGTGCTTCTGCACGGCGAGGATATCACGCAAAACGCGCCCGACCGCCGGCAGATGGGCATTGTGTTTCAAAACTATGCGCTGTTTGAAAACATGACCGTTCGCCGCAACATTGAATATGCCATGAAGCTTCGCCCCGCGCTGCGCGCCAAGGCTTCGCAGCGTGCGATGGAGCTGATGGAACGTGTGGGGCTCACAGAGCATGCCGAAAAATATCCGGCGCAGCTTTCCGGCGGGCAGCAGCAGCGCGTCGCCATTGCGCGCACGCTGGCGCTCAGCCCTGCAATCATTCTGTTTGACGAGCCGATGAGCGCCTTGGATGTGGAAACGCGCCTTGCGCTGCGCCGCGAGCTGAAAACGATTCAGAAGGATCTGGGCACAACGATGATCTACATCACGCACGACCAGGAGGAGGCGTTTGCCCTGTCCGACCGCATTATGGTGATGGGAAATGCAAAAATTCATCAGCTTGAAACGCCCGCGCAAATTCTGGATGCGCCCGCGAACGAGTATGTGCGCCGCTTTGTGATTGATAATCTTAAGGCAAAAATCGATTCTCTTGCCAAATACATGCGGTAAGGGGGCGCGTCATGCAAACTGTGAAAAAAACGGGCGGTGTGTTTCGGACCGCCACGGTGCTCCTGTTGTGTTGCTTTTTCCTGCTTTTTGTGATTTGCCCGCTGGGGGCTATGCTGTTAAATCTCGGCAAAGCGGATCTCGGAGCGTTGCTCCGAGACGGATCCATTCGCACGACGGCGGGGCATTCGTTGCTGGTTTCTCTGTGCGCAACCGTGATTTCCATTGCGGTTGCGGCGGTAGCTGCGGTATGCGTCAGCCGCACGGCGGTGCGGCTGAAATCCTTTTTCTCCGTGTTGATTCTTTTGCCTATGCTCATTCCGTCAATTTCACACGGCATGGGGCTGACAATCCTGTTCGGGCAAAACGGAACGCTGACAAAGTTACTTGGCATGCAAAACGGTATTTACGGCTTTTCCGGGATCGTGGTCGGCTCTGTGATGTATGCCTTTCCGGTTGCATTTCTCATGATCTGCGATATTCTGCGATATGAGGATGCAACGCCGTATGAAGCGGCAAGAGTGCTCGGCATCGGCAAAGCTCGCCGCTTTTGCGCGATTACGCTGCCGTATCTGACAAAACCAATGATCAGCGTATTTTTTGCCGTATTCACGATGATTATCACGGATTACGGCGTGCCGCTGATGATCGGCGGCAAATATAAAACGCTGCCGGTTTTGATGTATGAAGAGGTCATCGGGCGGCAGGATTTTGCAAAGGGGAGCTTTTTCGGCGTGATTTTGCTGCTGCCCGCTGTGATTGCATTTTTTGTGGATTTATTCTGCAAAAACGATCGCCGCAGCGGCTCGGTTGCAAGAGAGTTCACCCTATCGAAAAAGTTCGTGCGCGATGCGCTTGCCTTTGTGTATCTTGCGGTGCTTTCCGTCTGCGTGATTTATCCGATCGCTTCTTTTGCGGAGCTTGCCTTCACCAAGGCATATCCGATCGATCTGACCTTCACGCTGCACCATGTGCAGAATACCTTCCGCAAGGGCGCGGGCGATTATCTGCTCAATTCCGTGCTCATTGCCTGCGGAACTGCGCTGCTCGGCACGGCAACGGCATTTCTCAGCGCCTGCTTCACGGCGCGCGACCGTGCACGCGGCTCCCGCTTTTTGCACCTGATGTCCATTTTGTCGCTTGCCGTTCCGGGCATTGTGTTGGGGCTTTCCTATGTGCTGTTTTTCAGCGGGACGTTTCTCTACGCAACGCTGGCAATTCTGATTCTTGCCAATACGATCCACTTTTTCTCTTCTCCGTATCTGATGATGTACAACAGCATTGCAAAGCTCAGCCCGAATCTGGAGGCGGCTGCCGCAACACTCGGTATCAAAAAGGCGCGTTTGATTTTTGATATTATTCTGCCGCAGACGCGCTCTACATTGGCGGAAATGTTTTCGTATTTCTTTGTCAACTCCATGATGACCATTTCCGCAGTTGCGTTTTTGGCAACGCTTACGACAAAGCCGATTGCGCTGATGATCCCGCAGTTTGAGGCACAGATGCTGCTTGAGGCATCGGCATTTGTTTCCGTTTTGATACTGGCGGCTAATCTGCTGCTCAAGGGCACGGTGGCTCTTTTGAAGAGAGGTATGGAGCGGCGCAGAACAACCGCCCGCCGAAACCCCAGAAAAGGAGATATTACATGCTGACAAAAAAACAATTTGATATACTCACCGCGCTTGAAGCCGACGCAAAGCTGACGCAGCGCGCCTTGGCGCAGAAAACGGGCATGTCCCTCGGGACGGCGAATAAAACGCTTGGCGAGCTGAGTGCCCTTGGATATACGAAGGACGGCGCGCTGACGGAAAGCGCCCGTGCGGCGCTTGAACCGTACCGTGTGAAGCGGGCTATTTTCATTGCCGCGGGCTTTGGCTCCCGCCTGGTACCGATTACGCTGAATACCCCAAAGCCCCTGGTTCGCGTCAAAGGCAGGCGCATCATCGACAGTCTGCTGGATGCCGTGGTTGCGATGGGCATTGAGGAAATTTATATTGTGCGCGGGTATCTTTCCGAGCAGTTTGATCAGCTGCTTTATAAATATCCGACGATTAAGTTCATCGAGAATCCGGCGTATAATGAGGCAAACAATATCTCCTCCATGATGTGCGCGCGCTATCTTTTGCAAAGCGCATATGTTTTTGAAGCAGATCTTTTGCTGTATAATCCGGCATTGATTACAAAATATCAATATTCCACCAATTATCTCGGCGTGCCCGTTGCAATGACGAACGACTGGTGCTTTACCGTGAAAAACGGCTATATCACGCATCTTGGAGTTGGGGGCAGGGATTGCTGTCATATGTTCGGCATTTCCTATTGGAGCGCCGAGGACGGCACAAAGCTTGCCGGGCATATTGAAAAGGTGTATCAGTCGCCCGGCGGGAAAGAGCGCTATTGGGATCAGGTCGCTTTTGACTATTTTCCCTCCGAATATAAAATTTCCGTGCGCGAATGCAGCTTTGACGATATTGTGGAGATCGATACCTTCCGCGAGCTCAAGCAGCTGGACGAGACATATGATACATAAAAAAACAGGAAAGCGCAAAAAAATGCTCCCCGTGCGGGGAGCATTTTTTCTGTGTTTCTGAGGCTTTTCAGGGGCGCGCCGCGTCGTTCAAATAGATCGGGGGATAGTCCTGCATATAATCCTTCAGCTGATAGACATGCACATAATCGATGATAAACTCTGCGGGGAAATCATCAAGATCAAGACTGCCGAGCTTATCGTCGTTAAAATATTCGCTGTCGGAAGCCATGAGCTGCAAAAGCATGTTTCCGGGGGAATCGCTGATGCCCTCGGTCAGAGTACCGTAGTAATATCCATCCACAAAGAAGGAATAGCCCTCTTTGGTCCACAGCATGCCGTAGGTGTGATACTCGTTGTCCAGTGTGGAGAGCGGCAAATATGCGCCGAGCTTTGTATTGGGGGCGGCGCCGGGAACGCGGCTATAAAGATAGGTCTGCGCCACAATACGGTCGTCGTTGTTTTTGGGGCCGTACGGTGTGCCGTTTTCATCCGTTTTCCATTGCCATGTTCCGTTTGGCAGAATCTCGGCGGAGCCGCCGGGACGGCCGTGCGTCCATACGGTGGAGGTCATTTGTCCGGAGCGCCCGTTGCTGTCGCGCTGGCCGGGGTAGCTTTCAAACATATCAACCTCAATCAGCTGCGTGAGATATTCGTTGAAATAATGCGGGTCATTGCGGTGCGCTGCAAATTCTTCAGCCGTGCGCAATCCGTTCTGATAGCTGCGCATCCAAAAGGCGGTATTTGTGCCGGAGGCGGTGGGCAGCTTGCAACGGATCTCATAAAAGCCATAGGTTTGCCAAAAGCTTTCGGTGGTGTCGATCGCAGGAATCACGCTCTTTGCCTGCCCGTCGCCGTATTTGGTTTCCCTCAGCACAAGGTTGCCGTTGCCGTCCGTATAAATATGCTCGGAGAGAAACGAATCAAGATCATTGCCGTATTGCACTCTGAGCGCTTCCTGCAGCGAGGCAGGCTCTAAGATCAGCTGGTTGAAATCGGCTCTGCCATCCAGATAGCGCCAAACGGATTTGTCGTACTCATTTCCGTCAAAATCCTGTACAAAGGTAGGAACCAAAGCGGAGCCGGTTAAAAGATAGCATTCGGGAGTGCTGTTATAGTAGTTAAACAGGCGGTGCGCCATGGCGGCGGCTTCCGCACGGGTCGCGTTGCCGCGGGGCACGAAGGTGCCGCTTCCTTTGCCGTACATCATCTGCATGGCGCTGAGCGCGCTGACAGCCTTGCGTGCCCAGCCGGAAATTTCAGCGGCATCGGTATAGGTTGCTTCCAGATCAACGGAATAGCCGCTCAGATCAACCTTGCAGTATTTCGAAATGAAGTTATACAGAATCAAAGCGAGCTGTTCGCGGGTGATATTGTCGTTCGGGGCAAAAATGCCGTCGCCCATACCGCTGACAATCTTGTTTTCCGCTGCCCACTGCACGGCGGGGTAAAACCATTTTCCCTGCGGTACATCGGAAAACTCCGTTGTTTTCGTAACCGTGACATCCACGCCGATTTTATTCATCAAGGCGCGCAGAATCTGCACATACATTGCACGGGAGAGCGTGACGGAGGGGTTAAAATAGGCGTTGTCGCCCATGTTTGTCATGATTCCGTTGTCCACAGCCCATTTGATGTCGTTGTATGCCCATCCCTGCCCGACATCGGTCAGATAGGAAAAGTCATTGAGAGGTCTTGCCCAGTTGCCCGCAGAAAAAGCGGAAGCGATGAGCGTGCCGCACAGAAGCACGGCTGCAAGCGCAAATGCGCAAAAGTGCAGTGCGCGGGCGGATAATAGGCTTCTTTTTTTCATAAACATCCTCCTTATTTGTAGCGAATATTGGTTTGCAGCGTTTTAAGCGGCGCAAGGGAAGCGGCGGCTGCGCCGAACAGGGCAGCGCCGTAGGCTGCTTCTTCACGGTGCGCGGGGATCTGCATGGGGAGCGCCATGGCGTCTTCAAACAGGCGCCGCAGCACTGCGCTTTTGCGAATACCGTTGCCCGAGCCGTATAAATGCTCGGCGGCGGGCAGCCCGAAGGAGCGATAATAGTCAAGTAATTCGTTTGCCATGCCGTGCATCACGCCGCCGACAAAATCGGTCGGGGTGAAATTGCGGTCGGAGAGGTTTTCGATGCTCGCGCGTTTTTTCGGGTCCTCCCGCGTTCCGCAAAAACTGGTGGAAAAGCGGATGGGGTCGGGCAGGGAAAAGATTTCTTCTGCCAGGCGGTCGATGATGGGATATTGCGGCTCGTCATGCCCGAGGAGCGCGGCATAGGAACGGAAGAACTGCTCCAGCAGCGCCAGCGCCCGGCCGCCGCAAAGAGAGCAGCCGCAGACCAGGGAAAGCCCGTCGATATACGGGCGAATCTCGCCGCTTTTTACGCCGCTTGGGTCGGCGCAGACTACGGAGACCTGGCTTCCCGTACCGATATTGAATAAAACGGAGCCATCTGCGCTGCCGACGGTGCCGAGGATGCTTGCCTGGTTGTCGCCGATCGCCAAGGAAACGGGAATGCCGCGATAGGTGCCGAGCGTCTCGGTTTTTGCGCTGACGGGGGGCAGAATTTCGCAGGAAAACAGGGCTTTGCAGGCATTGCGGTCAAAATCGCCCGCTGCCCTGTCATAAAGCCCGAGGCTTGCGGCGTCGCTTGCGTGCATCAGCGGCGTTTTTTTGCCGCACAGGCGCACGGCAAGCGCATCATGAATCGTGCACAGCTGCCGGGCACCCGCGGGCACGGTGCCTTCCAGGACGGCATGTGTATGCGTTGCAAGCCCGTACCCCGCGCTGATTGTATATCCCGTGCACGCACGAATCTTGGCAAGGGTCGTTTCTCCGTTTGCAAGCGGCTGCGCAGCGCGTTGATCCTGCCAGGTATAAAGCGGGCCGAGAGGCGAGCCGTCTTTATCAAGATACACAATGCCGTGCATTTGCCCGGTGATGCCGATTGCGGCAATGGGGGCAAAGGCATCGCAAAGCTCGTCAATCATCGAAACGGCTCTGTCCAAAATGGCAGTTGCATCCTGAACGCGGGCGTAGGGCGCAAAGCCCGATAAAAACGGCTCGGACGGAACGGTCACCGCATGCAGCACGGTGCCGTCGCCGCTGTTTACCACAACAGCGCTGAGCGTCGTTGTGCCGATATCAAAACCGATGGTATGCATGGGGCACCTCAGCAGCGGGTGGAGCCAAGATCAAGGCGTGTGATGATATCCTGCTGAATTGCGGGGGAGAGATCCAAAAAGTTGACAAAGGTGCCGTGAATGCGCATGATATAAACGCCGCTGGGCGCATATTTTTTCGGGTCTGCCAAAACCTTGCGCAGGATTTCCGGCGTTGTTACATTGACATACAGATAAAACGGTGCAACCTTTTTATAATAGTCGTTGAAGAACAGCGGCTTGCAGACGCGGTCCGCAAACTGCTCGCCCTTTTCCTCATAGCTCTTTGCGGGGAAGAGGTTGGGGTCGATGCCGAAATGAGAGGCATATCCGCCGCAGAATTTCTCAAAGGGCAGCTTCCAGGTGGAAAGCGTACGGAAGCCGAGCCCCATATGTGCGTCTCCGTACAGCGGGTCAACGCCGTAGTTGAGCATATCGCGGGCTTTGCGACCCGTGGGCAGCGCGCCCACCCAATAGCCGTAGAGCAAGTGCGTGGAGGGGGTGGAAAAGTCGGGGCGGAACGGATTGCCCCAGTTATTCTTTGCGGCGCGCACCATATCGGCGATTTTGGAGGTCAGGGCGACGGTTTCTTCATCCGCCTCATCCTCATTGTTGCCGAATTTCGGGCAGGCAAGCAGCCATTGCCGCAGCTCTTCATAGCCCTCGAAATTGCATTTCAGCGCATCAAGCAGCGTTTTCGCATCCTGCGGGCGCTCGCGCAGCAAGCGGTCAACTGCGACAAAGGAATCCGCAACAACGGTGTTGCCGTGAATCAGGCAGCCGCTGCCGTTATATTCCGTGCCCTGATGCTCCGTGTCGCGCATGTCGTAGCCGCTCTTTACGCCGCCCATAAGAATGGAGAGAAACGGCACGGGCAAAAGCGAAACGGCATGTGTCGCTTCATTGGCGGACTCGGTCATTTTATCAATATAGAATTGCGCGTTTTCATAGAAGCGCTCACGCAGATGCGTCAGCTTTTCAACGGCGCTTTCTTTTTTGCATACGGAGCCGATCTCTTTGCCCGTAATGGCGGAAATACCGTCGGTGAGGGTCAGCTCCAAAATTTTTCCGAGATTGAGCCAGCAGTTCGTCGTGTTGCCGTTGTCCTTCCCCATAATCAGCGGCTCCTGGCAGCCGGCAATGGAATAATCGGGCAGATCGCTCTCCTTGACGCCGGCACGGCGCAGCACCGCAAATACGGAATCATCGTTGAACAGCGAGGGCGTCAGGGCGCCGGGGGTGAAGAAGAAGCGGCCCATTTCGCGGTAGAGCTCGGCGGGGGTGTTTTTGTGCAGCTTTACGGAGAGAATCGGCTGCGGCAAATTCATATCATAATATGCATCAAACAGCGCATAGGAGGTCGGGCAGGTCAGGTCGTTTCCTGCGGTATCTCTGCCGCCGATGATGAGATTTTGAGAGATTGCCCAGGAGCGGTCGCCGACATTGAAGAAGACCAAGAGATGCTTGAGAAGCGCCGCCGCGTCTGCACGGTCAAGTCCGTCATGCGCGCGGTAGGGCTCGAAAATGCGGTCCGCATTGCCAACGGAAAAGGCAAAGGGGTTAGGGGATTGCTCAAGGCACATCAGCTGCCAGCACAGCATAAAGGACTGAATGGCCTCATACATCGTCTCGGCGCCGTAGGCGGGGACCTTTTCCAGCGTCTGCACCATTTGCTGCAGCTGCGCGCGGCGCGGCGCATCGGCGGTTTTCATCTGCTCTCTTGCGATGGCTGCATAGCGCCCCGCCAAAATCAAAAGGGCATCCACACTGAGCAGCATTGCGCGGTATTCCGCAGCCTGTGCGTTGTCGCAGGGGGCGCTTTGGCGCTGCTCGATCTCTTCGCGCACAGCGCAGATGCCGCGGGCGAGAACCCGGCGCATATCGGGAATGACATGGCCGGTCACCTGCTCCATAAAATAGGCGACCTCGGCGGTATATTGTTCGCTCTTTGCATAGGTTGTGCTCAGCGCCTCGGCATAGGCGCCGTTGGCATCGTGCGCGCGGACGGCGTCGATGCGTTCCTTGGTGATTTCCTCGTTCGGTTCAATATCTCCGAGCACCGCAATCGGGTCGCAATAGCCCGCGAAGGATTCCACACGGAAGGATGGGTTGATCAGGGCATAGCTGCGCGCAAAGGCGTCGCGCTGTGTTCCCGCAAAAATCGCGTTTTCGGAAATGGAGAGCGGCAGCTCCTCGCATACCTTTTTCAAAAGATATGCCGCCTGTACCGCGGCGGGTTCATCCTTACATTCCGCTTCATGCGCAATGCGGATTTCCTTGGATAAAAACCATCCGTCCAGACGCTTGCGCGCGCGCTCCTCCTTGAAAAGCGCCTTTGCCATTTCGGTCAGGCGCTCGGCTGTTGCAATTTTGTTCATGGTAATGCTTCCTTTCTGTGCTTAGGTATGGACAATGTGAATTCCGGCATCGGTAAAGGTTTGCTCAAAAAAGGCTACGGTATCCTTTGAGACAAACGCATCGTGCATTTGATAGGGCTTGCCGATCTTGCTCCATTTCTCTTTGCCGTATTCGTGATAGGGCAGAATCTCAACGGAAAATTTTCCCGGAAGCGCTGCAAAAAAGCGGAGAAAGCCCTTGGCGTCTTCTTTTGCATCGTTGAAGGTGTGAATCAGGGGGATGCGAACCACGGTCGGCACCGGGGAAGCGGAAAGCGCCGCAAAATTCTCTTTGAGGCCGTCAAGCGTGCCGCCGGTCACGGCATGCAGCTTTTCCGGGTCATAGTGCTTGCAGTCACACATCAGGCAGTCAAGCCATGGCAAAAGCGCATTGAGATGCGGCAGGGAAAGATTGCTTTCGATCGCCGTTGAAATGCCGCTTTCGTGCAGCCCCTGCAAGAGCTCCCGCACAGCTTGCCATTGCAGCAGGACCTCGCCGCCAGTCAGCGTCACGCCGCCGCCGTCGATCATCATCGGCAGGCAGCTTTTTGCCTCCCTGATCAAATCTGCGGTGTCGCATTCCTTTGCGGCGCGGCCGGGGTCCATCCCCTCGGGATTGGAGCACCAGGGGCAATGCCAGTTGCAGCCCTGCAAATGGTAGACAAGGCGATTGCCCGGACCGTCCTGTGAGTAGTTGAATCCTTTTTGAAAATAGCGTATTTTCATGGCAGCAGTCCTTATCGGGAACGGTTTTCCCATCTTTATTCATTATAGCAAAGCCATATGAAAAAGGCAATAGAGCACAGGAAAAAACGCGCTTTTTTTCGCAAAAAAACGGCTGCACACCGCGAAGGTGAACAACTGTTTTCTTATGCGCCTGCCTGCGCTTTTTTTACAACTGCGACCTTGGAAAAATCAAAATGCAGATAATAAAGAAGCATTGTCACGGCGCAGCAGAACCACCCCAGCGGATACCCAAGACCGATGTGCAAAAGTTCATTGGAGATATAGTGCGACATGGTGAAAAGATAGATCTGCCGAATGCCGATAAAGCAGGTGAGCATGATAATCATCGGGGCGCGGCTGTTGCCCGCTCCCCGCAGAGAGGCGGCAAAGATCTGATTGACCGAGCAGCACAAATAAAACGGCGTGATGCCGCGCAAAAGGCGCGTCGCCTGTGCAACGACGGCTGCATCCCGATTGAACACGGACGCCCAAAACGGAGCAAACAGCATCACGGGCAGAATGATCAAAGCGGTGCAAAACAGCGACATGAAAAAGGCTGTGCGGGTGCCGCGCTTTGCACGGTCGACATTGCCGCTGCCGAGATTTTGACCCACAAAGGTGGAAACGGAGAGCGCCAGTGACTGCACCGGCAAAAAGATGAATTGGTCGATCTTTGTATAAGAGGTCCATGCGCCGAGGCAAATTTCCTGTGCGCCGTTTGCGCCGCCGATATAGCTTTGCACAAAAACATTGGAAAGCGCGGTCAGCGCCATTTGCAGTGCCGAGGGGATGCCGATGCGGATGATTTCCTTTAGCATCTGTGCATCGAAACGGAGCGCCGAGAGCTCTAATTTGACACAGGAAGTTGTGCGAAAAAGGACAAACAAAACCATTGCGGCGCTGAGCAGCTGCCCGATGACCGTTGCAAGCGCAACGCCCGCAACGCCCATGGAAAAAACGTTGACAAACAAAAGATCAAGCACGGTATTGGCAGCGGCGCAGACGATCAGAAACAGCAGCGGCCGCACGGAATCCCCGACGGCGCGCAGAATGCCCGCGCCCATGTTATAAAGCATCAGCCCTCCGACCCCGGAAAAATATATAATCAGATAGGTTTTTGCATGGGGGTAGACTGCGCCGAGCTCTCCCTCGTTTGCAAGCATCAGCCGCAAAATCCAAGGGGTGAGCAAAACACCGAGCAGCGTGAAAGCCACGATCAGACACAGCGTCATCAGCATGGAGGAATGCACGGCTTTTTTGACCCCCGCTGTATCCTTTGCGCCGAAATGCTGCGAAATGACGACGCCCGCGCCGCTTGCAAGACCGGAAAAAAGCCCGATGAGGATATTGATGATCGGTCCGACGCTTCCAACGGCGGCGTATGCTTCGTTGATGCCTGTTTGCCCGATGACCCAGGTATCCACCATATTGTAAAACTGCTGAAACAGGTTGCCGATGAGCAGCGGCAGCGCAAAAAGCAGCAGATTTTTGGTGATAGAGCCTTTTGTCATATCAAGATCGCGGTTTTTGCGCAGAAATGAAAGTGCCTTTGTTGCCATGGCGAAAAGAAAACCGTCCTTTTCCGGAAAATTGCCTTTATTATAGCATAACTCGCTGAAAATGACAAGATTTTTCCCGCACGGAAAATAGCGTTTTTCTCTTGACCTTTCCCTGCAAAAGTGGTATGCTTTACACTGGATTGATATGGGGGCCGAGCTTTTGATTTCGGCCTAAAACATCAAAGGAGAACTATTGTGAAAATCGTGATTGCCGGCATCGGCAAGGTCGGTGCAAGCCTGACAAGGCAGCTATGCGACGAGGGAAACGATCTGACGCTGATCGATTTGGACGCGGCTGTTTTGGAAGCAACGATGGAGCAGCATGATGTGATGGCAGTCGTGGGGAATTGCGCAACGCGCACGACTTTGGAGCAGGCGGGCATTGAGGATGTGGACCTTTTGATCGCTTCCAGCGGGGAAGACGAGGTGAACCTTTTGTGCTGCATGGTGGCGCATGCACTGAACCCGAAGCTTCATACCATTGCCCGCATCCGCAATCCGGAGTATACCGATCAGATCTGGCAGATGCGCGATACCTTTGCGCTTTCCCTGACGGTGAACCCGGAGCGGCGCGCTGCGCAGGAGATCGAGCGGCTTTTGAAATACCCCGGTTTTCTCAAGCGCGACAGCTTTGCTAAAGGGCGCTCGGAGATCGTGGAGCTGCGCATTGAGCGGGATTCGCTGCTGTGCAATGTGCCGCTGAAGGATATGGGGCGGCTCACAAAATGCAAAACGCTGGTTTGCGTGGTGCTGCGCCGCGGAGAAGCGATTGTTCCCTCGGGCGATTTTGTGCTTGCGGAGGGCGACCGTATTTTCGTTACGGCGCCGCTGAATGAATTGACGGCTCTTTTGCGCAGTCTGAAAATCACAACGCGCCGCGTGCGGCATGTGCTCATTTGCGGCGGCGGCAAGGTCGGGTATTATCTCGCCGCGCAGCTCAGCCGTGACGGTGTTGCCGTGCAGCTTTTGGAGCGGGATGAGAAAAAATGTGAGCAGCTTGCTGCGCAGCTTCCGCAGGCGGATGTTGTGTGCGCGGACGCTGCCAATTTGCAGATTTTGGAGAGCGAGGGCATTGCAAACTGCGATGCATTTGTGATGCTGACGGGGATGGACGAGCTGAATATCATCCTTTCTCTGTACGGCAAAAATCTCGGTGTGCCGCAGGTGATTGCAAAGCTTTCACATTTCAATAACAATGCCGTGCTGAACGGACTTTCGCTCGGCAGCATCGTGTGCCCGGATGAGCTGTGCTGCAGCACGATCGTGCGCTATGTCCGCGCAATGAAAAATCAGGCGGGAGCTGCGCAATCGGTGCATTTTATCGCGGATCGCCGCGCGGAGGCGGCGGAATTTCGCATTGAAAAAGGAGCACCGCATTGTGAGGAACCCTTAAAGCAGCTCAGGTTGCGCGACAATCTGCTGATCGCCTCCATTACGCGCCACGGCAAAACGGTGATCCCGGACGGCGAAAGCTACTTTACCGAGGGCGACAGCGTTGTGGTTGTGACAACGGGAAAAAATGTATTGTATCGCTTTTCCGATATTTTTGCCTGAGGTATAAGGAGCGTTTTACATGAATTATCGCATTATTTTCCGCTTGCTCGGGCAGATTTTGCTGGTGGAGGCAGTTTTTTTGCTCCCCCCTGCCGGTCTTTGCTTTTTCGATGGACAGGGGAACAGCGCCGCTGCATTTTTGCTCAGCGCGCTTGCCTGTGCCGTGTGCGGCTCTGTTTTCTTTCTCATCGGCAGAAAAGCCAACCGTACCTTTTTTGCAAGAGAGGGGTTTGTCTGTGTCGGGCTTTCGTGGATCGTGATGAGCCTGTTCGGCGCGCTGCCGTTTTTCCTTTCCGGAGAGATTCCCTCCTATCTTGATGCCCTGTTTGAAATCGTTTCCGGGTTCACCACAACCGGTTCCTCAATTTTGCCGAATGCGGAGATGCTTTCGCGCGGTGCGCTTTTGTGGCGTTCATTCAGCCATTGGCTGGGCGGCATGGGCGTGCTTGTGTTTCTTTTGGCAATCGCGCCCGGCGAAAAGGGCGGCTTTTCGCTGCATCTTCTGCGCGCGGAGAGCCCCGGTCCGAATGTCGGCAAGCTGGTGCCGAAAATGAAGCGCACGGCGCTGATTCTCTATTTGCTTTATATCGTTTTAACCGTCTGCAACCTGATTTTTCTTCTGTGTGGCGACATGCCGTGGTTTGATGCGCTTTGCACCGCGTTCGGCACGGCGGGCACCGGGGGCTTTGGCATCCGCGCGGACAGCATGGCATCCTACAGCCCGTATCTGCAAACGGTGACCACAGTATTTATGTTCCTGTTCGGCGTGAATTTCACGCTGTATTATTGGGCGGTGCTGCGGCAATTCCGCAGCATTGCAAAAAACGAGGAAATTCGCCTGTATCTCGGGCTTGCCGTGCTTTCCACGGCTGTGATTGCATGGAATATTGCGCCGCAGTTCGGCAGCGTGCGCTCAGCGATTCATCATGCTGCTTTTCAGGTTTCCAGCGTGATGACAACAACGGGTTTTTCCACGGCTGATTTCAATGCATGGCCCAATCTCTCCAAGACGATTCTGTTGCTTTTGATGATTATCGGTGCATGTGCGGGCAGCACCGGCGGAGGACTCAAATGTGCCCGCATGGTACTGCTTTGGAAGAGCTTTAAGCGCAATATCCGCAAAATTCTGCACCCGCAGAGCGTGAAGCTGGTACGCGCGGACGGCGTTGTTGTGAACGAAGAGGTCATGAAGGCGACAAATCTTTACCTTGTGACCTATACCGGGATTTTGCTTTTCAGCTGGCTCGTCATTTCCTTCGACGGCTTTGATATCGAAACAAATCTTTCTGCGGTGTTCTCCTGCTTTAACAACATCGGGCCGGGGCTCGGTGTTGTGGGGCCGATGGGCAATTTTGCGGCCTTCGGTGTATTATCCAAGCTTGTTTTGATTTTTGATATGCTTGCGGGGCGGCTTGAACTGTTCCCGATTTTGGTGCTGCTTGCCCCCTCCACCTGGCGGCGCAGATAAAATGCAAAAGGAGAAATCCATGGAGAGCGGACGAATTTTGGGTGTGGATCTTGGAGATGCGAGAACAGGGCTTGCCCTGTCCGATCCATCCGGCTTTTTGGCAGGCGGAATCGGCATGATTCAAAGCGGCTGGATGGAAGGGGTTGCAAAAGAGGTGGCAAAAACGGCGCAGGAGCGGGGCGCGGTGAAGATCGTTGTCGGCATGCCGGTCAATATGAACGGAACCCGGGGGCCACGCTGCGAAAAGGTGCAGGCGTTTTGCGCGCTGTTGCGCGGCATGACGGAAATCCCCGTGGAGCTGTTTGATGAGCGGCTCTCTACCTGCGAGGCACACCGCTTTTTAAGCGAAACGGGAACACGCGGCAAAAAGCGCCGCGGTGTTGTCGACACGCTTTCCGCGCAGATCATTTTGCAGGATTATCTGGATCGGCAGAAAAAAGAGAGAAAAAAAGAAACGGAGGAAAAGGCGTGAATACGGCACGAAAACCCGTTGCAAGGCAAGGGAGCGACCCGCGCTTTGAAGCACGGCATATGCGGCAGATCACGGTTTTATCTCTCATTGTCATGCTGCTGCTCGGCACTTTGATTTCCGTGGGCCTCGGCGCTCTGACTGCGCACTTTGCAAGCGATGTTGTTCACAAAAGCCTGTATGCCGTTTTGAAAACAGTGTGCGGGATTGCGGAGCCGCTGCTCCAATTTTTCGCCTTCGGCATTTTGGGATATTCCGTGATGCGCTGGGGCTTTTCCAAAAGCAGCCGCATCTTTTTACTCGTGCTTTGCTGCGTTTTTGTGCAGCAGCTCGGCTCGTTTGTCTCTCTTTGCGTTTATTACACGCCGAAGATTGCGTTTGAATCGATTTTGCCGAGCCAGTCTCTTGTGCTGCTGCTCAATCTTTGTATTGTTCTTTTGGAGGTCGGGGTGCAGGCGGCATTTTGCGCGATCTACCGTGCAAAACATACCGATAAGGCCGTGATGCCCGTCGGTATCACAAAGAAAAATGCGTTTTCCCGCAAAAATCCGCTCTCCCGCGTTTATTTCGTGATGAATCTGTTGGCTGTTTTGTTCAGCTTGATTCCCGCGGTCCTGCAGGCGATTTCGGATTATCGGGAGCTCGGCTTTTTCCAGAATCTCAGTGAGTTTTTTACATTTATCATGCCGTTTTTATGGATTGTGCTGTTCTTCTTCCTCGGCTATGTCTTTTTGTGCCTGGGCGGCTATACGGCAACGCGCTGCTTGACGGCGCTGCGCAGGCGGCAAACCGCATCGGGCGCTGCTTCCGAAGAAAAACAGACGCCGAGAGAGGCAAGCGGAAAGTGAGCAACGGCATATGGAGCTGAAAGCGGTGCGGCTTTGCCCGGCGCGGGAGGAAGATATTTCCGCCTGCCTTGCAATTTATAATACCTATATTCAAATACAACGATCACCTTTGAAGAGGAACCGCTCTTGATGCCGGCTTTTACGGCGCGCGTGCGTAAAATTACGGAGCAACCTCCGTTTTTCCTTGCCAAAAGCGGTGAAAAAGTGCGCGGCTATGCCTATCTTGAAATGAAAGCACCGAAATTGATACAAATTAATTATTCCTCGGCGGTTCTGCCAAGGGGGTACATTTTCGGCAAGGGGGTACATTTTGCAGGTCGGTTCAATCCCGGCTGTTTTTGTTTTATGGAGGTGGCAGCATGAAGCAGATCACAAACAAGGAATATGAGGAATGGCAGAAATACAAGGAAGAAAAGGCAAAGGGTCACATCCTGCTGCCAGACACCATCCGTTTCATCTGTGGGGCGAACGATATGGACCCCGAGAAGATTGGCCGACATTTCCTGGAGGTGCTGCCGAGGATCTGTCCGAAATAGAAAAAATGGCGGTAAGAGAGTAATACTCCTTACCGTCATCTTTTATGACTTCCTTTTATTCTGCCTCGTCCATTAGCTTTTTTATCAGGCAGTCGATATTTGTAAAGCGCTTTACTGAGTTGGAACCGCGCTTCACTTCATCCCAAGATTCATCATACCCCATGTGACCAATCGCACCAGGGTCTTCAAAAAAGAATTTACAGAAGCGGTCAACGTAAAGGCCGTATGCCCTGTTAAAACGATCCGCATGCTTTTTCTTGCCGCTTTTCATGTTGGGATCGTTGTTAATGAAATGATCCAGATCTCGTGAGAAGAAATAGATCTCATAGGGAATTGTGCTACTCTTTATCTTTATTCCAGTTTCCGTGAGGGAAAGAAGATAATCCAGGTTCTTTTGTTTCCGCTCATTCCGGTCAAGTGTATCTTCACGATTATCTGTTTCGATTACCCCAGCGTCAGGGTTATAGAATAATCCTTCCCAGTCAGAACGCTCAGCAGCTAACGGGGCAAGATGCTCCTCGTTAAGATATGCACCATCCAAATCGACGATTTGAATAATCCTAACGATTTTTTTCTCATAAAAACCACCCCCAGCTTTAACAGCAGGTATGATAAATCGGTTTGTAATCTTGGCTTCTATATTCGTGGGTGTCACAAACGAACTCGATGTGATATCGCCGCCGAGTTTGTACTCTTCCTCTTCAATGAATTCAATTTCATCATCCTCAGAGAGATCATCGCCTTCATCATTGCTGTCATCCAGTTCATCCCCAGCAGCGTTAACAAGTCGTTGCTGAAGAAGGAATCTAACTTCATAATCTGGAAACGCAGTAAAAATCAACTCAGATAGCCCTGATTCTAATGCGATTTGATCGCTTTCACCCTCAACCAGGAAAACCACGATGTTGGGAGCCTTTTTTTCTTTCTTACTCTTCTTTGGCAAAACCAACACCTGCTTTCATAAAAGCAGCAATCATACGCTGCCGTTTAGCCGCATCGTAGATTTGCTCATCTTGATCATTACCGAGAATCTCTCTGAGATACAGACTTCTAAGATTGTTCGTCCGGCCAACGCCTTTGAGCCGAATATAACGGTTTTCAGGATTGGCGGTTGTAAAGACGAGGTTTTCCTTTTTCAGCACTTCAAGAGGGCGAAGGTTATGCGAGGTGAAAATGAATTGCCCCTTGCCATAAGTTTCTAATCCGCTGAGAATTTCACCGAGAAGATACTCATAGATGCCGGCATCCAATTCATCTATGGCAACAGTAATCGAACGGTCGTTGAATGTGGCAATAATTAAGGACAGGACGCTAATAAGCTTTATAATACCAGCAGATTCGTCCCTAAGTGGAATCTGAACGTCTTTGCGCCTGGAATAGAGCCGAACTTCTTGTCCTTTCTTGCCTTCCATTACTATCTCGTCGTGAACCAGTTCAAGTTTCAGATCCGTGACTAAAGCGGGCAGCACCGTATTAATGCCGGCTACAAAGAATTCCAAATCCTCAAATACCCGTTGTGGCATACGGGAAACACCCATTAGGTTTAATCCAAGAACTCCCTGCCTTGTGTTCAGCGGAACAGAAAGAACTGCGCCAATGCCGGAAGTTCTTGTATCTACGGCATAAAGATACAGACAGGCATAATTCCGAAGTTCCATGAGAATCTGGAAGTATTCAGAATAATTGCTATGCTGATAGAACACATCAAGGGTTTCATCCAAAAAGATAAACGACTTGGAATCTTTAGCTGCTGATCGCTTATTCACTTCCAGGTCAACAATTATCGCATCCTTATCTTCGCCTACATAGCATGGTATTTTTCTACCAGGACCGATTGGGTAACTGCCTGCCGCTGTGGTAAGGATATCCTGTTTTTTCTGAATCTCACCACCAAAAAATCCCGCTGCAGTGATCGTTTCATCAAAGATTCTTACCTTATTAGGAAAGAGCGAGGAGATAGAGCGTAGTTCATCACGATCTTCAGGCTTGTCGTTCGGAACCGCTTCGATTTTGAAAGAGTAGATAACGGTTCTTGTAAACCCGTTTTCGACTGGATACTGGAGATCAAAAGTAAACGAAAGGGATGCATAATCTGCTCCAGGGGAAATACACTCTGAATAGCGTGCAGGTATAGCGTCGCCTGCCATTGCCCTTTCCAAAATCGCTATGGCTTCAATAACGGATGTTTTACCAGATCCGTTTTGACCATAGATACCCAGAATATCTGATTCGGTATCCTGCGACACAACTCTTCGTCCGCAGTTAAACAGAACTTCTCCGTGCTTGACGCTCTTGAAGTTCTCTAATTCTATTTTCTGTATCCTTACGGTGGGAAGAATATGACCTTCTCGCAGCTTCATAAGCAACAACTCCTTTCAAGCCACCTTTTGCAGGTGCAAGCAAATAATAACACATCTGATTGCCGTTGTCAACCATCAAGAGAAAAATTTGAATAAAATATCAGAAATTTTATCTTGATGTATTGACAAAAGAACGGCGCTATGTTATAGTATGCTCTGCACGAGAGTGCAATACACATTTACTTCAAAGGGAGGTACTGCCTATGGTGGATGAACTGCAGATGGCAGTTCGGGAGACAACGTCTCCAGTCACTACAAGTAGCGTGGAGATAGTGGAATCAACTGGTCCGGTTTCCATGCAATGTGATCCGGCTCTCGCCGGAGAGATCTTCTATCCACAAGCCCCCGTTTTTGACGGTGAGCGCGCCGGCAAACTGGTGGATGAGGTAATAGCCGCGGTAAAGGATGACCGCATGAACACCAAGAGAGCCATAACAGCCGACATCGCATCCACGGCAAGAGTTCAAAACCAGAACGACCGTGTCATAGACGCCTGTGAGCGAGAACTGCGACGGCGTGATCTCACTGAAGATCAGCGAATGGAAATCCTCAATCACATGAGCCAGGCAGCAGAGGCAACGACTGCCGCCAGTGAAGCAAGCCGAGAGTTTCAGAAAGAACAGCTTGAACATTCGCACAAGCTCCCGTTTAAGGAATTGATGTTTTCCTTCTCGAAGCGCACCTCAATGCCGAGGTCCTTCAGGTGCCGGACCGTGTTTAAAAGGTCCACGGTGTTCCTCGCAAAACGCTGGATCGACTTGGTGAGGATGATGTCGATGTTTCCGGCTTCACACTCAGCCAGCATGTGGTTGAACTCATCACGCTTTTTGGTGCCGGTGCCGGAGATCCCGTAATCCGCAAAAACGCCAGCGTATTCCCATTCTGGGTTCTTCTGAATCAGTGCGCTGTAGTAACAAGGGCGTTCGGAATGATGCAGACATGATACAATACAATATCCCGGACTTGTTCGTAGATTAAGCAGGAGGAACGGTGAATGCAACAGATATTTAGCAACACGACTTTAACAGTCAATCAGTTGATCGAAAAGATCGATACAGGAGAACTTGGCCTTCCGGAACTTCAGAGGCCGTTTATCTGGAAGGATTCAAAGGTGCGTGATTTGTTCGATTCCATGATGTGCGGGTACCCCATCGGTTATTTGATGCTGTGGGAGTGTCCTACGCTTGAAAAGAAGAAAACCATCGGAACAGACACCCACAACTATGAATCTCCGAAGCAGGTAATCATTGATGGCCAGCAGAGACTGACCTCCCTTTATGCCGTTATGAAAGGGAAAAAGGTCATCAATTCAAAATACGACGAGAAGTCTATCGTGATTTCCTACTGCCCGGTGAAGAATAAGTTCGAGGTTGGTTATCAGGCGACGAAAAAAGACCCTGAATGGATCTACAACATCAGCGAAGTGTTCACTACATCGAATATTACAAAGCTGATCATCAACTTTACCAAGAGGCTGGATGAATATCGGTCCTCCAAAGGTGAAACGCTGAGCGACGAGGAACAAGATCTGATTTCCGAAAACATCACTGCGCTTTCAAATTTGAAACAACACACGCTTCCGGTATTTGATATTAAGGCCAACGCTGAGGAAGAGGATGTTTCAGAGATCTTTGTTCGTGTCAATTCCGGCGGTGTTGCTTTGAAGCAGAATGACTTTATTCTGACGCTCCTCTCGCTCTATTGGGATGAGGGCCGAAAAGAGATCGAGCAGTTCAGCATGGAGTCAACATACCCATCCAAAGACAAGATCACATCGTACAATCAGCTTACCGAGGTTACAGCGCAGGATGTCATCCGTGTGGTCATGGCTTATGCATTTGACAGAGCCCGTTTGAAATATGGGTATAAACTGCTTCGTGGAGCTGACTTTGATAAAAAAGGTGCTGTTGATGAAACTCTGCGTGATCAGCGTTTCGATGTGCTTAAGGCAAAGCTCCCAGACGTTCTAAACGTCCACAACTGGCACGAGTTCTTTAAATCTATCATGAATGCCGGTTATCTGTCCGGTGATCTGATCCTTTCGGGAAACGCAATCTACTACACCTATGCATTCTACCTCATCGCAAAGTATAGGTTTAATGCGTCGTACAACGAGAATTTGCATTTAACATCGCTGTGGTTTTTCTATGCGTCTCTTGTCTCGCTCTATACTGGATCATTTGAATCCACGGTCGAAAACCACCTGAACTCTATCAAGGAACTAACATCGCTGGAAGAATACAAGCGGTTCATTTTGTCGAGGGTTGAGGAGCGGCTTACAAACGACTACTTCGATATTACTCTTATCGGTTCCGAGGGCTTGGCAGTATCGGGCCGAGGCAATAATGCTTGGAACGCTTATGTAGCCGCCTTAAACATTCTGAATGCTAAAATCCTGTTCTCGAAGAGTAATCTGCTCGTCAGCAAACTATTCGAGCCCGGTACCGACGGTAAGAGAAAGTCACTGGAGAAGCATCACCTTTTCCCGAAGGCTTATCTGAAGACGCTGGGATATAACGACGCTAAGATCAACCAGATGGCTAACTACGCCTTCATCGATTGGAAGGATAATATGGAGATACTCGATGAGGCTCCCTCGATTTATTATCCTGTTGTTTGTGAGGGCCGCAGCCCTGAAGAAATCCTGCGTATGGAAGAAGAAAACGCGCTTCCGTACGGTTGGGAGAATATGCCGTATGAGGACTTCCTGATTGAGCGCAGAAAGCTGATGGCGGCAAAAATTAAAGCTGCAGTTGAACAGCTGAAGAAGAATGTTGAGTGATCACGAATGAAAATCGGACGAAATGACCCATGCCCATGTGGTAGCGGAAAGAAATATAAGCATTGCTGTCTTTTGAAGGAATCCATGAGTACCGGTGATCTGATTAGGGCTGCTGTTCAGAATGCCGGTTACAAAGAGGACATCGCAAATGTCCTTTGCAATTTGAGTGAATATATGAAGCGGAAACAATGGTGGGGGGCTTGCCATGCAAGCTGTTCTGCCTTATATGTTGCGCTTTCTGAACTGGGGTATTCTCCCAAGCTATGCATAGGAGAAATGCTCGGGCAAGGTCTCTATTTCGATCACTCATGGATAGAACTTGATGGCCAAATCCTCGATATCGCAATCAGCATGACTCTTTTGGGAGGCGCACCAGTCTCTGAGCCGATTGTGTTCGGAAAGAATATCCGAAGTGGTAAGGAGCCTGTGATAAAGTACGGGGTTCCCGGACGTGGTATCGAAGGAGAAACGCTGGTCGTTAATAGGCTTCCGTTTGTAGATTACATGGACGGATTCCCAGATGAGAAGAACGGCTTATGGGGAGTGGTTCAAGAACTTCTCGGAAGAAAAGTAGACATACCGGATCTGCGTGAAAAATACAAAGATGTGAAACGTGCTATTGTACGTGAATAAGTGGAGCGGCAAACATTTTAATTACTCCACACTATTTAATTATTCCTCCGGCAGCCGTTTTTGAGGGGTAAGTTCCATAGGCCACAGAACCGGCCAGCAACAATCGAATAAACAGAAAAAGGGCTTCCGAAGCTCTGCTGTAAAACACAGCGGAACCTCGAAAGCCCTTTATTTCAAGCCTTTTTCAGCACTTATGTGCCGGAGAAGGCTTTTTCTGTTTGTATCAAAGACAGCGTTTTTATAGACCGCTACCGTGAGTCCGGCGCCTATCGCTGCACGGCGGATCTTTGCGCAGAATGCCTGCGGGCACGGAATCGCCGCGCGTCTTTATGAGGAAATCGAAGAAGCTGGGCGGGCAATGGGGCTGCACAGCATAGTTTCTATTGTTACGGGAGAGAACACGGGCAGCGTGCATTTTCATGAAAAAATGGGATTTTGCCGCGTCGGAAAAATCGCGGAGGCGGGCCTAAGATTCGGGTGCCGCCCGGATATGTTTTTCTATCAGAAGCTGCTGTGAGATCATGCGCGGCGATATATCCGCTTTGACCGCCGGCGTTTGCAAAGTCATTTTGCATAAAAAGAGAGAACCGCATTTGCCTTGGGCAGATACGGTTCTCTTTTTTTTGGAATAGTTACGCGCGGATGTGGTCCTCGATGCGCGTAAAAATCATTTCAAGCGCCACCAGGTTTTTTCCGCCCTCCGGAATGATCAGATCGGCATTTTTACGGCTGGGTTGCACGTATTGCTCATGCATGGGCTTGACGGTTTCAAGATACTGATTGATCACGCTGTCCAGCGAACGCCCGCGGTCGCGCACGTCGCGACGGATGCGCCGCAAAATGCGGACATCGGCATCCGTATCTACAAAAAGCTTGATATCCATGTGCGAACAAAGCGCCTCATCTGCAAAAATCAGAATACCTTCCACAATGATGACCTGCGTCGGCTCAATATGCTCCGTTTTTTCGGAGCGATTGTGCACGGTGTAGTCATAAACGGGGCAATCAATCGGAATCCCGGCGCGCAAAAGCTTGAGATGCTCGATCAAAAGCTCGGTTTCAAAAGCCTCGGGGCAATCATAGTTGAGCGCTGCCCGCTGCTCATAGTCAAGATCGGGATGGGCACGGTAATAGTTATCATGGCGGATCACCGTCACATTCTCGCCGAAATGCCGCACGATTTGCTTTGTCAGGGTAGTTTTTCCGCTGCCGGTGCCCCCGGCAATGCCGATCAGAATAGGGGGATTCATGTTTTTTTCCTTTCTTGTCTGCCGCTTGGTTATTCTGCATGAATGGTTTTGAAAATCAGGGGAATCGGCTCCGGCGCCTCCTCTGAGAAACGGAGTGCACCGCAAAATTCCGCGGCAGCGTCGTCAAATAATGCGGGATCGTTGGCATACAGCGTGGCGATCACATCGCCGCTGCGGAGGCAGTCGCCCGTTTTGGCACGCAGCAAAATGCCGGCACCCGGGTCGATACGGTCTTCCTTTTTTGCTCTGCCCGCACCGAGCAGCACGGAGGAAATTCCGATTTGCTCGGTATTCATATGGCAAAGATAGCCGTCCCGATCACTCAGAATGTCAAAATGATGGGTTGCCTGCGGCAGGAGCGCGGGGTTTTCCACGGCTTTGCGGTCGCCGCCCTGCGCCTCGATCCATTCGCAGAATTTTGCAAATGCTTTGCCACTGTCGATTGCGTCCCTCACAGCTGCCTCTGCTGCCTCGCGCGGCAGCTGCAGGCAGAGCATCGTCATTTCCGTCGCAAGGTCGCAGCACAGCGTGCGCAGATCCTGCGGGCCTTCTCCGCGCAAAACGGAAATCGCTTCTTTGACCTCAAGCGCGTTCCCGATCGCATTGCCCAGCGGCAGATCCATATCGGTGATGACGGCGGTCATACGGCGCCCGTTCAGCGTGCCGATGCGCACCATTTCTTTTGCAAGGGTTTCCGCCTGCTGCGGCGTTTTACAAAACGAGCCGCTGCCGCATTTGACATCCAGGACAATGGAGTGCGCGCCCGCCGCCAGCTTTTTCGACATGATGCTGGAGACGATGAGGGGAATGGAATTGACTGTCGCCGTAACATCCCGCAGGGCATACAGCTTTTTATCCGCCGGGGCAAGATTTGCCGTTTGCCCGACCACCGCGACGCCGATGCGCTCCACCTGACTCAGAAAAGCCTCTTCCGAAAGCGCGGTTTTGTAGCCGGGGATGGATTCCAGCTTATCCACCGTGCCGCCGGTATGACCCAGGCCGCGCCCCGAGACCTTTGCAACCTTGCCGCCCAGCGAGGCGACAATGGGGGCTAAAATCAGCGTTGTTTTGTCGCCGACGCCGCCCGTTGAGTGTTTATCCACGGAGAATGTTCCGAATCGCTCCAGGTTGATGCGGTCGCCCGAGTCTGCCATGGCATCGGTCAGAACCGCCGTTTCCTCTGCGTTCATGCCGCGGAAGAAAACTGCCATGGCAAATGCAGCCATTTGATAATCCGGGACGGTTCCTGCGGTATATTCTTTGATCAGCGTGCGGAGCTCTTCCTCCGTCAGCGCTTCGCCGTCCCGCTTTTTTGCAATCAAATCATACATACGCATGATGCGTTTCCTCCTTTTCCTAAAAAACGATCAGCGCTGTCCCTTGTCGTAAGGAATGCCTTCTGCTTTCGGTGCGCGCGATTTCTTGGAGGCAAAGGCGAGCACGAGCAGGGAAATTACATACGGCATCATGTTGTAAACGGCACTGCCGATGTTGAGATCTGCCAAAAACGAAATGCCGGAATAGGTGTTGGAAAGCGCGCGGCACAGCCCGAAGAGCAGCGCTGCAAGGGCAATGCGCACGGGCTTCCACTGCCCGAAGATCATCACGGCGAGGGAAAGGAAGCCAAAGCCCATAACGCCGCCTTCGAATTTCCATTCACTGACCCCGGCGACAATATAGGTGATGCCGCCGAGCCCGCCGAGCGCGCCGGAAATCAGAACGCCCGCATAGCGCATTTTATGCACATTGATGCCGACGCTGTCGGCAGCCTGCGGATGTTCGCCGCATGCCATCAGGCGCAGACCGAAGCGGGTCTTATACAGCGTGATATATGCGGCGACTAAAACAACAAGCGTCAAAACGCAGAACCAGTTGCTCTCAAAAGAGCCGATTTTAAAGACGAGATGCTGCTTTGGCTCAATATAGCGAACCACGGCGCTGCCGGAGTTTCCGCCGGCATTGATTGCCTTAATGATAACGACCGCGGCGGCGGTTGCCAGCATATTCAGCGCGGTGCCGATGATGGTCTGGTCGGCACGGAAGCGGATGCATGCAACGCCGAGAAACAGGGAATAGAACATTCCAAGGGCAACGGAGGCGACAACGGCAAGCACAAAGTATAAAAAGCCGGGAGCGCTCGGCGCCGCCTCATACAGAAACCGCATTGCCAAAGAGCCGCCCATTGCACCAACGACCATGATGCCCTCAAGCCCGAGGTTGATTACGCCGGAGCGCTCGGAAAAGCACCCGCCAAGGGCGACAAGAATCAAAACGGAGGCATACAGCAGGGTATATTGCAGCAATAATGTCATTTTGCATCTCCTCCTTCCGGTTTTTTCGCGGCGTCATCTGCGGCGGCCTTCGCCTGTCTTTCCTTCTCTTCTTTTCTTTGCAGAATGCGGTTAAACGCATATTTGGTGAAGAGCACGAAGCCGCACAGATAAATGATGATCGCAGAAATGAGCTGTGAAATTTCGGAGCTGTACAAATTCGTATCAACATGCATGCCGCCGTCGGTGATATGCTGAATGAAGAACGAAGAGAAAATGCTGCCGACGGGGTTCAAACCGCCGAGAAATGCGGCTGCAATCCCATTGAAGCCCATATTCGGCACGGAGGAGCTGGAGCAGCTCCATTGTTCAATGCCCGTGAGGTAGAACAGTCCTGCGCCGCAGCCTGCCAATGCACCGCCGATGACAAGCGCAATGACAATATTCCATTTTTCCGGCATGCCGGCATATTTGGCGGCATTTTTGTTAAATCCGGTTGCTTTGAGCTCATAACCGAAGCGGTTTTTTTCAAGCACCACCCAAACCAAGACGGCAAGCAGAACCGCAATGAGCAGGGCAATGGTGACATATTTGTTGTTATTGAACAGCTTTTCAAGCCCGAGTGACGGCATAATCGCAGTTTTGGGAAGACCTTTTGTATAGGGGCTTGTCGGCTCTTTGACCGCGGTCAGCAGCACATTGGTGCAATACAGCGCAATCCAGTTCAGCATGATTCCGCTGATAACCTCATTGACATTGCAATATGCCTTGAGCAGACCGCTGATGCAGCCGAGCAGCGCGCCGGCTGCAACGGCAAGCAAAAGGCAAGTCCACCAGGGCAGCCCGAGCGCAATCGCGCCGTACAGCGACAAGGCGATGCCCGCGCAGTATTGCCCTGCCGCGCCGATGTTGAAAAGGCCGACCTTATAGCAGAACAGAATGGAAAGAGAGCAAAGAATCAGAGGTGCCGTTTTTACCAGGGTATTGCCGAGGTTTTTCAAAATCAGGGCTTTTTTTGTGTAACCCAAAAAATTCTTTGTCAGATCCAGAATGCTTTTCCACGCGCCCTCCGGGTTGATGCAGAGCAGCACAATGTAGCCGATAAAAAGCCCCAAAAGAATGCAGAGCAGGGAAGCGAAAACAGATTGCAGCCCGTCGTTTTTCAGCAATTTACGAAGCCGTGTTTTCATACGGTTGCCCTCCTTTTTGCACCGGACATGTAAAGACCGAGCTCCTCCGGCGTTGTTGTTTTCGGGTCAAGCTCGCCGACGATCTCGCCCTCATACATCACCAAAATACGGTCGGAAACGCTGAGAACCTCGTCAAGCTCCAGCGAAACGAGCAAAACTGCCTTGCCGGCATCCCGCTGCGCAACGAGCTCTTTGTGGATGAATTCGATCGCGCCGACATCCAACCCACGTGTGGGCTGCACAGCGATGAGCAGGGAGGGGGCGCGGTCCAGTTCTCTTGCAACAATAGCTTTTTGCTGGTTCCCGCCGGACATGGAGCGTGCCTTTGTGATAGGTCCCTGCCCTGAGCGAATATCAAAGGAATCGATGAGGCGCTGCGCATATTCCGTGATATTTTTCCGCTTTAAAAATCCGGCGTGTGAGCAGAATTGCGGTTCATAATAGCGCTGCAGAACAAGATTTTCAGCAAGTGTGTAATCCAGCACAAGACCGTGCTTGTGGCGGTCTTCGGGAATGTGGCTCATATGCAGCTTGCTCCTGCGGCGGATGGAGGCATTTGTAATATCGGTTCCGTTTAAAGTGATTTTTCCGCTTTTTGCTTTTTCAAGGCCGGTCAGCCCGTAAACAAGCTCCGTCTGCCCGTTTCCGTCGATGCCGGCAATGCATACGATCTCGCCCGCGCGCGCTTCAAAGGAAACATTGCGTACGCTTTCTTTTTTATTGCCCAGGCTGTGCATGGTGAGCCCCTGCACGCAAAGGATCGGCTCCTTCGGCTGCGCCGGCTCTTTATGCACCTCAAATTCGACATTTCTGCCGACCATCATGCGGGAAAGCTCTTCCTTGGAGGTATCCTTGATGGAAACGGTACCGACATATTTGCCCTTGCGCAAAACGGTGCAGCGATCGGCAACGCTCATGATTTCGTTGAGCTTGTGAGAGATGAAGAGAATAGATTTTCCCTCTTTCGCGAGGTTTTTCATAATCTGCATCAGCTCGTCGATCTCCTGCGGGGTCAAAACGGCGGTCGGCTCGTCAAAAATAAGAATATCATTGTCGCGATACAGCATTTTCAGAATTTCCGTGCGCTGCTGCATGCCGACGGTGATATTTTCGATGATTGCATCGGGGTCGATAAAAAGCCCATATTTTTCGGAGAGAGCTGTCACTTTTTTGCGCGCTTCCGATTTCTTGAGAAAGCCGAGTGTGTTTGGCTCAACGCCAAGGATAATATTGTCCAGAACGGAGAAGCATTCCACCAGCTTGAAATGCTGATGCACCATGCCGATGCCCAGCGCGTTGGCATCGTTCGGATCGCGGATCTCCACGGGCTTTCCGTCTTTGCGGATCTCGCCCTGTTCCGCCTGATACAGCCCGAACAGCACGCTCATCAGCGTGGATTTTCCCGCGCCGTTTTCGCCGAGCAGGGCATGAATTTCGCCCTTTTTCAACTGCAGGGAAATATTATCGTTGGCGATGATACCGGGAAAGCGCTTGGTAATGCCGAGCATTTCAATTGCAAACTGTTCCATGTGTCATCTGCCCTTCTTCTTTGTCGTTTTTTGAGTTTTCTTCGTTTTTGAAAAAAAGCGGGGGTGCCCAAAAGGACACCCCCACACCGGTTTTTGCTATTGTGCCCATTCAACTTCAGGGAGCCATTCTCCGTGCCGATTCGGCGCGGGGGACGCATGCAAAGCGGAATGCTTAGCCGATGATTCTGCCCTGGTCGCTGAGTTTGGTGTTGGTGACTGCCGGCAAAGCGGAGGTGTCATTGGAAACCTTGATGGTGCCGTCGAACATCTTCTTCACAAGTGCCTTATAGTCATCCTGCGTGAATTTGCCTTCTGCCCACTGAGTGGATTCATACGGAAGCTGAACATAGTTCTTTTCCACATCTTCGCCGACCAGACCGAGGGTTTCGATCTTGCCTGCGTATTTTTGCCAGTTGCCGTTGATGATGATATCGGTCAGAGTGTCATAGGTTGCGGGATACAGACCCTTCATGGCGGAGGTGACGGTAGTACCTGCGCCATAGCCCTCATCGATGATACCCTGCTGGTCAACATCGACGCCGATGAGCTTGCCGCCGACCTTCTTTGCAGCATCAGCCGCGGAGGTGTAGATACCGCCGCCGCATGCAAAGACGACCTGGGTGCCGTTCTGATACCAGGTATCCATCACAGCCGTGATCGCCGGATCGCCCTGGAACAGACCGCCGTACACATAGTTCATATCAATGGTGATGCCCAGTTCCTTTGCGGCTGCGTCAGCACCCTGAACAAAACCGGAACCGTAGCGGATAACTGCGGGAACTGCCATACCGCCGAGGAAGCCGAGCTTGGTGTAGCCCAGTTTCACGGCTGCATAACCTGCCATGTAACCCGGGAGCTCTTCCTGGTAGATTGCACTGTAAACATTGCTCATGTCAACATAATCTTCCAGCTTCCAGTTGGAAGGGTCATAGTCATACTTTTCGCCCTTTGCGGTAACGCCTGCTTCCAGCAGATCGCCAAGACCCACGTCAAGCGCCACAAATTTGACATTTTTGTAGTTCGGGGCAGCTTCCACAATAGCGCCTGCGAATGCATAACCCGGCATCACGATGACATTGTAGCCTTCATCGATTGCTGCTTCGATCATGCTGACGCGGTCTGCGGTGGTGTTGCCGACGGGCTTGAAATACTTGAAGCCGAGCTTGTACTCCTCACAGAACGCCTTGCAGGCTTCATAGGTGGACTGGTTAAACGACTGGTCCGTAATATCGCCGTAGTCGGTAACCATTGCGACCATGTAGCCCTCACCGGGTTTCGGCTCGGAAGAGGAGTCCTGGGAAGAGGAGCCCTGGCTGCCGGAATCATCCGTGTCGGCATCAGTCGGTTTGCACGCTGCGAGGAACATTGCGCTCATCATCAGCAATGCAAGAACAAGAGCAAGAACTTTTTTCATACGAAGAAATCCTCCATTCGTTTTTTTTGAGTTACGAACTTGCTAACACTTATTATACCAATTATACGCATTTTGTCAACTATTTTTGTAAAAAAACAATATCGGTCGGCAAAACGTTCCTTTTGCGATTGTGTAGTTTGTACAAATACCGGAAATCACTTTTGTTCGGCTCGCACAGCGACTTCCAGTGCAAGCTCAATCATCTGCGAAAAGCTGCTCTGGCGCGCGTCGGAATCCAGCGCTTCCCCGGTGAAAATGTGGTCGGAAACGGTGCAGATCGCAAGCGCATTTTTCCCGTTGTATGCTGCATTCATATAGAGCGCAGCCGCCTCCATTTCCACGGCGAGCACGCCCATGGAGCGGTAGACCTCATTGGCATCGCTGCGGGCATTGTAAAATGCGTCGGAGGACATGAGATTGCCGATATGCGCCGGCAATTTGCGCTCGGTACAAACATCGGCGGCTTCTTTGAGCAGAGCATAAGAGCAGATCGGCGCATAGGTGCCGGGGTAGTTGAACTGTGCGGCATAGCCCGAATCGGTGCAGGCGCCCATGCCGAGGATAATATCGCGCAGCCGGACATTCGCGGCAAGCGCCCCGGCGGAGCCGACGCGGATGATATTTTCCACGCCGAAGAAACGATACAGCTCATTGGAATAAATGCCGATGGAGGGCATGCCCATGCCGCTCGCCATCACGCTGACGGGCACGCCGTGATAGGTGCCGGTGTAGCCCTGCACACCGCGCACGTTGTTGACAAGGTGCGCGTTTTCCAAAAAGTTTTCCGCAATGAATTTGGAGCGCAGCGGGTCGCCCGGCATTAAAACGGTTTTGGCAAAATCATCGGGGGTTGCCTTGATGTGCGGGGTCGGATACGGAAGCTTTGTCATTTTCTTGTCCATCCTTTCAAAAATATTCGCTTAGAGCATTCAAGGGTTTTTTTCTTTTTTTGCGATTCCGACGACGCGGCTTGTTCCAAGGCGCGAGGCGCCCAGCGATAAAAATTCCTCGGCATCGGCAAGAGAGGAGATGCCGCCCGCCGCTTTGATCTTTACATGCGGCTCGACATACTTTGCAAACAGGGCGACATCCGCCGGCGTTGCGCCGCCGCCCGCAAAACCGGTTGAGGTTTTGATATAGTCCGCGCCGGAGGCGGAAACGATGCGGCACATGCGGATCTTTTCTTCCTCCGTGAGCATGCATGTCTCGATAATGACCTTGAGCAGCTTGCCGGCGCAGGCGCGTCTGACGGCGCGAATTTCTTCCAGAACCGCCTCGTCCCGTCCGGCGCGCAGCATGCCGATGTTGATCACCATATCGATCTCATCGGCGCCGTTTGCCACCGCCTGCGCAGCTTCAAAGCATTTGACCTCGGTCGTCATATAACCGTTTGGAAAGCCGATCACGGTGCAGATTGGAAGCTTGCCGCCGACATAGTCCGCCGCCAAACGGACATAGCAGGGCGGGATGCAGGCGCTGGCACAGCCGTATTCCATGGCATCGTCCAGCACGGTGTGAATTTCGGCAAAGGTCGCGCTTTGCCGCAACAGGGTGTGGTCAACATGGGACAGAATTTCTTTGAGCTGCATAAAACATTCCTCCGTTTTTTAATTTTGCGCCTCTTGCGCTGCAATGGCTTTTTGATAGCAATGATAGCACATGGCAATATAACTGTTGTTTCCGCCGAGGAAGACCTGTGAGCCCTGCGTCAGCACCCGTCCCTTTTCATCCAGACGCGCATTGACGATCGCCTTTGTGCCGCAGGAGCAAACGGTTTTGATCTCCGTGATCGAATCTGCAATCTCAAACAGGCGGCGGCTGCCGGGGAACAGCTGCGTGCGAAAATCCGTGCGCAGCCCGAAGCACAGCACCGGGATATTATCGCGGTCTACCAGTGTGCGGAAGGCATCGATCTGCGCGGGAGTGAAGAATTGGCACTCGTCTACAAGAATCACATCGGTCTTGTCCGCCCGCGCCGCATAGGCGCGCAGAATATCCGTTTCCGGCGCGGCGACCCACGCATGCGCCTCAAGGCCGATGCGCGAGCGCACAATGTCCGCGCCGTCGCGGCTGTCTGTTTGCGGCTTGATCAGCCACACGCGCATCCCGCGTTCTTCATAATTGAATTTGGTAATCAGCGCCTGTGCGGTTTTGGAGCTGCCCATTGCCCCGTATTTGAAATAAAGCTTTGCCATGTCGTCAATTCTCCTTTTTTTCCTCAAACTTTGCGTTTTGCATCAGCCAGCGGCAAACGCCGTCCTGCGTGTTCGGGGCGCAGATTTCATCGGCAATTTCCCTGAGCTCACCGATCGCATTCCCGACGGCAATGCGATGGTTTGCCGCGGCAAACAGAGGCAGATCGTTTTTATGATCCCCGAAGGCGGTGATGCGGGTGAAGCCGCGGCTTTTTGCCAGGGCAAGCGCGGCGTTGTATTTTGAGGCATGCTCATCGAAAATTTCAAGATATTGAAAACCCGGATGATAAATGTCTTCGTAATATTCGAATTTTGTGTGCGGGATTTTGCGGATGCGGTCAATCCACGGGTCCAGAGCTTCTTTTGTGTTGGTATAGGTGAAATAGACCACCCCTTGGCCGCGAAGAGACGCAAAATCGGATAGCGGTGTGAACACTTTTCCGAAGTGTTTTTTGCGATGTTCCATATATTCCCGTGCGGCAGATGTGTCAATTTCGGTATAATAGGTACTGAGGCGATCGCTTTCCACGGTGTGAAAAAAGCCGTGGATCCCGGCATCCCGACATAGCGCCAAAATGCCGCGAAACGCATCGTCCGAAAGATATTGCACCGATTCATACCGTCCTGCGCCGAGGTGATAGAGGCAGCTGCCGTTGAGCAGGATCAGGGGCAGGGAAAAATGCAGCGCGTGCAGAATCGGCGCCGCGCTTGCAGCGGTACGCGCCGTTGCGCAGGAAAGCGGAAGCCCGCGGTCGAGCAGCGCATTCAGATGCGTTTGCGTAAAGTCCGAAACGATGCCCTGCGGCGCCAAAAGCGTGCCGTCAAGATCGGTCAGATACAGTGTTTTCTCTTCCGTGAAACTCACCCTTTCCGACAAGATTTTCCCCTGTCAAAGAGAATTTACAATTTTACAGAATGTATTCCCGCGCTCCTCGAAATTTGCAAAGCAGTCAAAGCTTGCGCAGGCGGGGGAGAGCACAACCGCATCGCCCGCAGCCGCCAAAGCCGCGGCGCGGCGGACCGCCGCCTCAAAATTCGGTTCCGTGCAGCGCGGGATTGCAGCGGCGACGGCGCCGTCTCCGCTTGCAAGTGCTTTTTCAATCAGAGGCGCGGAAGCTCCCGTGAGCACGACTGCTTTTGCATGCTGAGAAACGGGGCGGCAAAGCGGCTCATAGGAGACCTTTTTATCATAGCCGCCGAGAATCAGAATCACGTTTTTGCCGAAGGTGGAAAGCGCGGCGCAGGTGCGCGCGGGGGAAGAATCGATGGAGCTGTTGTAAAAGAGCACTCCGTCCTTCTTTCGCACAAGCTGCAGCCGATGCGCAACGCCGGAAAAGGTATCGATCACGCGCTGCATTTTTTCATGCGGAACAAAATCCTCCGTCAGGGCAGCGGCGGTCATGATGTTTTCAAGGTTATGCCGCCCGGGAAGCAGAACCTGCGCGGTATCCAAAACCGCGCGTTCGCCGAAGCGGTCGCGTCGGATTACGCTGCTTTTGCGCAGAAAATAAACCGCTTTGATATTCGGGGCGCAAAGCTGCGGCTCTTTTTCGGAAGAAAAGAGGATCACCTGCCCGGGTGCCTTTGATATAAGCGCCGCGGTCTGCGGATTTTGTGCGTTCAGCACGAGCACATCGCAGGCGCTTTGCCCGAGAAAGATATTTTTCTTGGCATCGATATATTCCTGCATATCGGTATGCCAGTTGAGGTGGTTCGGCGTGATATTGGTCAGCGCGGCGCGCGCAATGCGCGGGCGCATACCGAAAAGCTGAAAACTGGAAAGCTCGACGGCGACAAAATCATCTTTTGTGATCGCTTCGATCTGCGGGAGCAGCGGCGTGCCGATATTGCCGCCCAAAAAAACGCGGCGCGGCGTGTTTTCCGCGGCTGCACGCAGGAAAAGAGAGGTCAGGGTCGTTGTGGTGGTTTTTCCGTCGCTGCCGGTCACGGCGAACACGGGACAGGGGCAAAACCGCAAAAACAGCTCCATTTCGCTGCTGAGCACGGCACCGTTTTCGATAGCTTTCTGCAGCTGCGGCAGGTCGGGGCGGATGCCCGGGCTTTTAAGCAGGAGCGATTCGGTGATGTCCTCAAGGTAGTCTTCGCCGAAACGACAGGCGACGCCGCGGGCGCGCAGCTGCCCGATCAGCTCCTTTGCCGCTTCGGGATTGCGACGATCCCGCGCGGTGACGCGGGCGCCGTGGCGCAGCAGAAAATCAATGACCGGACGATTGCTGATCCCGACGCCGATCACGCCGACGGAGCGGTTGTTCAAAGAAGCACAAAACGCGCGTAAATCTTCCAAAACGGGTTCTCTCCTTCATTCTGTGTGCCGCGGGCGCGGATTCGGGCGCTGAGTGGGCGAACAACGCGCATGCACGGTGCATACAATATCATATTAGCACATTTGTCTGCGTTTGTCTACTGCAACTTTTTTCGACAAACGGCGAGCAAAAAACACACGGGCGGAATTTTGATAAAGTATGGTGATAAAAATATGAAGCAAAAAAACGGAAAAGAACTGCCGCGGGCGCTTTCCATGGCGTTCCTTTGCGACCCGAAAGCCTTCACGCGGTTTTTGGCAATGGATGAGCGCGCGCAAAGTGCCGTCGTCATCCGCGCACAGGATATGGAGAGCGGCAAAGCGCTTCAGGCGTTTGTACACCGCATCGGGCAATAAAAAATCGCCGTCTTTTCGAAAAAGGCGGCGATTTTGAAAAAGCGGTGAATTTTATCGAAGAATATTGACGCGGATGATACCGTCGATCGCGCGGAGGCGTTCTGCCGTATCCTGCGGGATTTCTCCGATGATCTCGACAATGGTGTACGCATACTCTTTTTTTGAGCGGTTGACCATGTTTTCAATGTTGATATTTTCCTGCGCAAGCACGGCGGTAATCTGCGTGAGCATGGCAGGGATGTTCTTATGGCACAGGCAGATGCGCAGATCTCCGCTGTGCGGCAGGGAAACATCGGGATAATTGACGCTGTGCGTGATATTGCCCATCTCCAAAAAATCGCGCAGCTCGTTGACCGCCATCACGGCGCAGTTGTCTTCGCTCTCTTCGGTGGAGGCACCGAGGTGGGGAATTGCGATTAAATTTTTCGCGCCGAGAATTTCTTCGGTGGGGAAATCGGTCACATATTTTGCAATTTTCCCGCTTTCCAGCCCCGTTTTGATATCGGCGGCGACGGCAAGATCTGCACGGGAGAAATTCAAAAGGCGCACGCCGTCTTTCATCTTTGCAATGTTGGCGGCGCAAAGCGTGCCTTTGGTTTCCGGCGTTGCGGGAATGTGCAGCGTGATATAATCACAGCTTGCGAAAATTTCATCCATGGAGGCGGCGCGCCGAATGCTGCGGGAAAGCTTCCAGGCGGATTCCACCGTTAAGAATTTATCGTAGCCGACGACCTCCATCCCGAGCGCCACGGCAGCGTTTGCCACCAAAACGCCGATGGCGCCGAGCCCGATCACACCCAGGCGCTTGCCTGCGATCTCATGCCCGGCAAAGCGGCTTTTGCCCTTTTCCACCTGCTTTGCAACGGTTGCCTCGGGCGTGTCTTTTAAGGTGTTTGCCCAGTTAATGCCGTCCGTGATATCGCGGGAGGCAAGCATCAGCCCCGCAATGACAAGCTCTTTGACGGCGTTGGCGTTTGCCCCCGGGGTGTTGAATACGACGATGCCGGCATCGGCGCATTGCTCCAGGGGAATATTGTTGACCCCCGCGCCGGCGCGCGCAATGGCACGCAGGTTTTCCCCAAGCGGCATATCGTGCATGGAGGCGGAGCGCACCAATATCGCATCGGGATTTTCAATGCTGTCGCCGACGGCGTATTTGCTGCGGTCGAACAGATCCGTCCCGCATTGTGCAATTTTATTCAGCAGCAAAATATTGTACATAGTTTCCTCTTTTCCGACAGTTGCGCGGCGCTTATGCCTTCGGGTTTTCCGCCGCAAATTTCCGCATGAAGGCGACCAGCGCCTGCACACCCTCAGCCGGCATTGCATTATAAATGGAGGCGCGCATGCCGCCGACGCTGCGGTGCCCCTTGATATTGGCAAGACCGGCTGCCCCTGCCTCTTTGGCAAATTTTTTATCAAGCTCCGCATCTCCCGTGACAAATGTGACATTCATCATGGAGCGGCTCTCTTTTTCCACGGGGGCAATATAGTAGCTTTGGGAATCAAGATAATCGTAAAGCACGGCGGCTTTCTTTTCGTTATGCGCCTTCATTGCTTTTAGCCCGCCCATGTTCAAAAGCCATTCATACACAAGCTTTGCAATGTAAATCGGCCAGCAGGGGGGCGTGTTATACATGGAATCGTTTTCTGCCATGGGCTGATAATCCAGCATCACCGGCGTTTCGGGGCGGGCGTTTCCGATAAGATCCTCCCGCACGATAACAACGGTCAATCCGGCAGGCGCCATGTTTTTCTGAGCGCCTGCATAGATCAAACCGAAGCGAGTGACATCGACCGGCTCGGAAAGGATGCAGGAGGACATATCTGCAACCAGCGGAATATCGCCCGTGTCGGGGATGTAGGGAAATTTCGTGCCGTAAATGGTGTTGTTAAAGCACATGTGTACATAATCGGCATCTGCGCGGAAATCCGCGCGGGAAAGCCGCGGCACAGCGGAGAAATTGATTTCTTTGGTGGTTCCCGCACAGCGAACATCGCCGTATTTCTGCGCTTCTTTAAAAGCTTTGCCGGAGAACTGCCCGGAGACGATATAATCAGCTTTGCGGTTTTTATTCATCAGGTTCAGCGGCACGGCTGCGAACTGCGTGGAGGCGCCGCCCTGCAAAAACAGGACTTTGTAGTTATCGGGGATGTGCATCAGTTCGCGCAAAAGCCGCTGTGCGTCCTTTATAATGGCATCGAAAGCCGGAGATCGATGGCTCATCTCCATAACAGACATACCGCTGTCCTTGTAACAAACAAGGTCACGCGCCGCTTCTTCCAGCACCGGCAGGGGCAGCATGGAGGGGCCCGCCGAGAAGTTGTAAATGCGATTCATTTTGCATCTCTCTCCTTTTTTCGAAATTTTTGATTTGCATGCGGCGCTGCAGGGCGCCGCGGCACTTTACCGAAATAAAGCGCTTTGCATTATTATACGGTACATATGCGCAAATGTCAATAGATATGACGAAAAAAAGGCGGTGATCTGCAAAAATATGAAAGAGTGAGGAGCGAAACTTGCAGAAAAACGCGGGAATCTGCGTTTGGCGGCTTGTTGAAAAGGAAACTTGGCCGTGCTGTGGAAAAATCGGGCGAGGACGGAAAAAGCGGAATCATAAAATGAAATTTGCCGAAATTAGAAAACCGCCGCTTTCGGTTTTCCACAGGGTTTTCGAGACTTTCCACAGGCGGATGCCGTGCAAAAACGAGCGTCGGGCGGCATGAAACGGGCAGTTTTCAACACATTCAACAGGGTTTTCCACAGCTTTGCGCCGTTTTCCAACGATCCCGGAGAGAAAGGCGGTCGCATGACCGGCGCCTTGTTTCTAAAAATTTTTCAAAAAATTTAGAATCTTGAAAACTCTGTGGAAAAGCGCGGAAAACCTGTGGAAAACAGCAAGAGCACAAAAAAACGAACCGCACAAATTCCGGTGTGTGCGATTCGTTTTTGGAATGCTGCGGCAATGTATGCTCAGCGGAAATATTTTCGGTCAAGGCAGCGCAGATGAATCGCCTCGGCAATATGGATTTTTTCGATGGTTTTGCTTTGCGCAAGATCTGCGATGGTGCGGGCGAGCCGCAGAATGCGGTCGTAACCGCGCGCGGAGAGCCCCAGCCGCTCAAATGCGTTTTCGAGGATGAGCTGCGCCTCTTTGCTCAAAACGCAGCAGCGTCTGCTTTGCGATGCGCTCAGGCGCGCATTCGGGATGGGTGGGATTCCGCATTCTTTTGCGCGCTCCAGGGCAAAAGCGCGCGCCGCCTCCACCCGCTCGCGAATGGCGGCGGAGCATTCCTCCGCGCGCTCCGAGGCAATTTCCTCATAGCTGACGGCGGGCACCTCAATCTGAATATCAATGCGGTCCAAAAGCGGGCCGGAGATGCGGGAGACATATTTGCGGATGCTGTCCGCCGTGCAGGTGCAGGGGTGCGTGGGGTGGCCGTAGTAGCCGCAGCGGCAGGGGTTCATGGCGCAGACAAGCATAAAGGAGCTGGGAAATGTCGCTTTGCAGGCGGCGCGGGTGATGGTCACCGTGCCGTCCTCCAGCGGCTGCCGCAGCACCTCCAGGGTGTCCTTATGAAACTCGGGCAGCTCATCCAAAAACAAAACGCCCTGATCCGCAATGGAAATTTCGCCCGGGGTGGGCACGGCGCCGCCGCCGGCAAGCCCGGCAGAGCTCATGGTGTGGTGCGGAGCGCGGAAGGGGCGCTCGGTGAGAATGGGAACATCGGGCGGCAGCAGTGAGGCGATGGAATGAATCTTGGTTACCTCCAGTGCCTCTTCAAAGCTCATTTGCGGCAAAATGGTGGGCAGGCGCTTTGCAAGCATGCTTTTTCCGGAGCCGGGCGGACCGACAAGCAGAACATTATGCCGGCCTGCCGCCGCAATCTCCAGCGCCCGTTTGGCGCGCTTTTGCCCGCGCACCTCGGAAAAATCGACTGAACAGGTGCGAAGCTTTTGCACAAACTGCGCCTTGTCATAGCGCATCGGCTCTATTGCATGAACGCCGGTCAGATGCTCTAAAATGCCGCGCAGTGAATCGGCGGGATAGACCGTGATGCCCTCTGCCACGGATGCCTCCTTGGCGTTTTCCCGCGGGACGAAAATCGCACGCTTTCCCGCTGCCCGCGCTGCAAGCGCCATGCAAAGCGCTCCGTTTACGCGGCGGATTGCGCCGGAGAGGGAAAGCTCTCCCACAAAGGCAAATTCGCTGAGATTGCATTCGGGCGGCAGCACTCCCGCGCATTGCAGAATGCCGAGGGAAATTGCAACATCATAGGAGGAGCCGACCTTCTTTTTGTCAGCCGGCGCAAGATTTACGGTGATTGCCAAAGAGGGAAACGGAATCGCGCTGTTGGCAAGGGCGGCGCGAATGCGCTCCTTGGATTCCTTGACTGCGGCATCCGGCAGCCCGACGATCTCAAATTGCGGGATGGAACGCTGCGCGCTGACCTCCACTGTAACGGGAAAACCGTCCAGGCCTACAAGCCCCGCGCTGTATACCGTGGATAACATAGCTCCGACACCTCACAAGCACATGGCAAGAGTTTTTAAGCAGGGATTTTGAAAGGCTCTTACCGATATATACATATTATACAGGAACATGGAAAATATTGCAAGAAAAACGGGAAAAAACCGCGCGAAAAAACGCAGCATATCTCATTTGAGGAAAAAAACGGCTCGACGGGGAATAAAAACTCAATAATTTTTGAGAAACAACCTTTACAACTCGCACAAAAAGTGATAAAATATTGCCGTATGTATTGGAAGTATCATACTGAATCACTTATAGTAGGAGGATATTACCGACATGGCAAGAAAAAAGCTATCCATGGATGGGAACCAGGCGGCTGCGCATGTAAGCTATGCGTTTACCGAGGTCGCGGGCATTTACCCCATCACCCCGTCCAGCCCGATGGCGGACTATGTTGACCAATGGTCTGCGCAGGGGCTGAAAAATATTTTCGGTTCGACCGTTAAGGTGTCCGAAATGGAATCCGAGGCAGGTGCCGCCGGTACGGTGCACGGTTCTTTGGGCGCAGGCGCGCTGACGACCACCTATACCGCATCTCAGGGCCTTCTTCTGATGATCCCGAATATGTATAAGATCGCGGGCGAATTGCTGCCCTGCGTATTTCATGTTTCCGCGCGTACGGTTGCATCTCACGCGCTGAACATTTTCGGCGACCATTCCGATGTGTATGCCTGTCGTCAGACCGGCTTTGCCATGCTGGCAGAGTCCAATCAGCAGGAGATCATGGATCTCGGCGCCGTAGCGCATCTGGCTACCATCAAGGGTCGAGTTCCGTTTATCAACTTCTTCGACGGCTTCCGCACCTCGCATGAGATTCAGAAGATTGAGGTTTGGGATTATGAGGATCTCAAAGAGATGGTGGATATGGACGCCGTCAAGGCGTTCCGCGAAAGGGCGCTTAACCCGGAGCACCCGGTGCTGCACGGCTCTGCGGAAAACGGCGATATCTTCTTCCAGCATCGCGAAGCGTGCAATGCATATTATGATGCGCTGCCCGCCGTTGTGGAAGAATATATGGACAAGGTCAACAAAAAGCTCGGCACCGATTATAAGCTGTTCAACTATTACGGCGCACCCGATGCGGATCGCGTGATCATTGCAATGGGCTCTTTGTGCGATGTTGCGGAAGAGGTCATTGATTACATGACGGAGCAGGGCGAAAAGGTCGGCCTTGTCAAGGTCAGGCTGTACCGTCCGTTCCGCGCGGACCGTTTGCTTGAGGCAATTCCCGCAAGCGTGAAGAAGATTGCCGTGATGGACCGCACCAAGGAGCCCGGCGCGCTCGGCGAGCCGCTGTATCTGGATGTTGTTACCGCGCTTGCACAGGCAGGCAGAGCCATCAAGGTCGTCGGCGGCAGATACGGACTCGGTTCCAAGGATACCACGCCCGCGTCCGTGTTCGCAATTTACGAAAACCTTGCAAGCGACACGCCCAAGAACGGCTTCACCGTCGGAATCGTGGACGATGTGACCGGGCATTCTCTGGAAGAAAAGCCCGCGCCCGATACGGCTGCAAAGGGTACGATCGCCTGCAAATTCTGGGGGCTCGGCGGCGACGGCACGGTCGGCGCCAACAAGAACTCCATCAAGATCATCGGCGACCATACCGATAAATACATTCAGGCATATTTCCAATACGATTCCAAGAAGACCGGCGGCGTGACGATTTCCCACCTGCGCTTCGGAGACAAGCCGATCAAGGCACCCTATTATGTCACCAAGGCGAACTTTGTCGCATGCCATAATGTGGCATATCTGCTTAAGGGCTTCAAGATCGTCAACGATGTAAAGCCGGGCGGCATTTTCCTGCTGGACTGCCAGTGGACGCCCGAGCAGCTGGACGAGCACCTGCCCGCAAGCGTGAAGAGCTATCTTGCAAACAATGATATTCATTTCTATATCATCAATGCAACCTCCATCGCAAAGAACGATGTCGGCAACATGAAGGTGAAAAACACCGTGCTGCAGTCCGCATTCTTCGCATTGGCAAACATCATGCCCGCAGAGGATGCGATAAACTACATGAAATACATGGCGACAAAGTCCTACTCCAAGTTCGGTGAGGATGTCGTTGCACAGAACCACAAGGCAATTGAGCTCGGCGGCAGCGCGTTTATCAAGGTTGAAATTCCCGCCGCATGGAAGACCGCAGGTCAAACCCCGGCAGAAGCCCCTGCAACCGGCACGCGCAAAGAGCTTGTTGATTTTGTCAACAACATCGTGCGCCCCGTCGGCCGTATGGACGGCGACAGTCTGCCTGTCAGCGCATTTAAAAATATGCCCGACGGTACTTACCCGCAGGGCGCTGCCGCATATGAAAAGCGCGGCGTTGCAGTGTTCGCGCCGGTATGGCATGCGGAAAACTGCATTCAGTGCAACCAGTGCTCCTTTGTTTGTCCGCACGCAACCATCCGTCCCTTCGTCATGGACGCCAAAGAGGCGCAGGCCGCCCCTGAGAACGCTAAG
>ERZ827423.196-NODE-196-length-84110-cov-5.477069_pt1 | contig 84110 bp, 77 predicted proteins | sample MGYA00519775_ERZ827423 | MGnify/ENA primary metagenome ERZ827423 (study PRJEB31778, sample SAMEA3449296) | human gut metagenome | biome: human gut; feature: human-associated habitat; material: faeces | place: United Kingdom | collected 2010/2012 ... | reverse complement strand
TGCCGGATAAACAGAGCGTGGAATATTTCCGCGCGAGCCGGGACGCAAGCATCGTAACAACGCCATTGCTGCACGGCGTAAAAAACGAGATCGCATTGTCTTTTTACAGCGGTTGCAATACCTGCCCTTTTACAATTAGACAATAACGGGCTTACGGCAGAGGATACCGGGGATTCAATTCCTCTGTTGAATGGAAGCGGAAGGGCCGCCGTCGTTGTGGTTTTGCAACGTCATTTTCCGTATTTGAATTTTTCTTGCCTTTGTGTTATGATAAACAAAGATTCTGCAAAAAGGAGGATGGGTATGCATCTGCAGGAGTCGGGCGAAATGTATCTGGAAACAATATATGTCCTTTCCCGCAAAGGCGCCGTCCGTTCGCTGGACATCGCCGAGCATATGGGGTATTCAAAGCCCAGCGTCAGCCGCGCGGTGGGGCTGCTGAAAAACGCCGGCTATATCGTGGTAGACCGGTACGGGTATATCACCCTCACTGAATCCGGCCGTGAGATCGCCTCAAAAATATATGAACGCCATACGACGCTCGCGGAATTTCTGATTCGGCTTGGCGTGGATGAAAAGACCGCAACGGAGGATGCCTGTAAGGTCGAACATGTCATCAGCGATCAGACCTTCGCTGCGATCAAGGCGCATGTAAACAGGTGCGGTTAGGTGTTTGCCGCGGGCGGCGCGGCCGTGGTCGCCCGTTTTTTTGAAAAAAAGTCGCGCGGCCTCTTGACAGGTCATAGGATGCCGCATATAATATAACAGTGATATATAACACTGTTATTCGCATTCGGAGGCATAGATGCGTGCGGAGAATCTGACTACGCTTACGAACATACGCAAAGCCGCGAAAGCCGAGTTTTTGGTAAAGGGATTCAAATCAGCGTCGCTGCGTAATATTGTAAAAACCGCGGGGCTGACAACCGGTGCGTTTTACGGATATTACGGCAGCAAGGAAGAGCTTTTCTGCGCGCTTGTAGACGAACCTTATCATGTGTTTATGGAACGGTACAGGCAGGCGCAGGAGGCGTTTGCCTGCCTTCCTCCCGCATGTCAGCAGGAGAATATGGGCGAGATATCCGGGCAGTGCATGGACTGGATGGTCGCGTATGTATATGAGAATTACGATGCGTTTAAATTGCTGCTGTGCTGTGCGGAAGGTACTAAATATGAGAACATGGTGCACGATATGGTGGAAATAGAAGTGCGGGCCACGCACCGTTTTATGGAGGTTCTGCGCAGTCTGGGGCGTAAGATCCCTTCGCTGGACCCGCAGCTTGAGCATATTCTGGTCAGCGGTATGTTTACAGGCTTTTTTGAAATGGTCGTGCACGATATGCCGCAAGAAAAAGCGCCAGCTTTCGTCCGGGAGTTGCGCGCATTTTACATGGCGGGCTGGCAAAAAATTATGGGGTTTTAACCCCTGTAATTTTTTCAGATTCAGTTAGCATATGCTAACTAAAATATAAGTATGAAATATGGTCATGAGGAGGTTTCTAAATGAAAAAGCAGTCCAATCTGTCCCGCCTGCTCGGCTATGCGGGCCGGCGCAGGGGACTTGCCTACGCATCCTGGGTCCTGTCTGCCGCCAGCGCCTGCATGGCGCTCGTTCCGTTTTGGTACATATGGAATATCATGCGCGAAGTGCTGGCTGTCGCGCCGGATTTCAGTCGCGCGCAGGACCTGACGCACAACGGCTGGATGGCGGTGCTGTTTGCCGTGCTGGCGGTACTGGTATATATCGCAGGACTGATGTGCTCTCACCTCGCGGCGTTCCGCGTCGCAACAAATATCCGCCTGCACATGATGCGTCATATCGTCCGTCTGCCGTTGGGATTTGCGGATCATTTTGGAAGCGGCAAGCTCCGAAAAATAATCAACGAATCCAGCGCGGCGACCGAGAACTATCTGGCCCACCAGTTGCCGGACAGGGCGGGCGCCATCGCAACGCCGTGCGGCATGCTGGTTTTGCTGTTTGTATTCGACTGGCGGCTGGGCCTGCTGAGCTTGATTCCGGTGGCTCTCGGCTTTCTGATTCTGATGCGTATGACCGGCGCTTCCATGCAGCGGCGGATGAAAGAGTACCAGAACGCGCTGGACGACATGTCCAACGAAGCGGTCGAATATGTCCGGGGCATCCCTGTTGTCAAAACCTTTGGACAAACGGTGTTCTCCTTTCGGAAATTTAAAGACTCCATCGACCGGTACGGCAAATGGGTCATCGCCTATACCCGGCAGCTGCGTACCCCAATGCTGCTTTATACGGCTGCAATCAACGGCGTGTTTGTGTTTCTGATTGCGGCGGGGCTCCTGTTTACGAAAAACGGCGTGACAGCCACGTTTTTGCTGAACCTGATTTTCTATATCATACTGACGCCTGTCATTTCCGTCACATTGACAAAGATCATGTTCCAGAGCGAAAACGCCATGATCGTGGACGACGCGCTGGAGCGCATTGACAGCGTGTTGCAGATGGAGCCGTTGCCGGAGCATGTGCAGCCCGGCTCGCCAAAGGACGGTTCCGTGGAACTGGAGCGCGTCTCTTTCAGCTACGACGGCGTCCATGACGCGCTGAAAAACGTCTCGCTGTCTATCCCTGCGGGGGCGACCGTTGCTTTTGTAGGCCCGTCCGGCGGCGGCAAGACGACGCTTGCCAATTTGATCGCCCGTTTTTTTGACCCGCAGCGCGGCGCAGTGTACGTGGGCGGTATAGACGTAAAGAACGTTGCCAAAGAGGAAATGATGAACACCGTATCCTTTGTATTTCAGAACAGCCGCCTGATCAAGGCGTCGATTCTGGAGAATGTGCGCATGGGGCGGCCGGACGCCACGCGTGAAGAAGTTCTGAAAGCGCTGGAAAACGCGCAGTGCATGGACATTATCGAAAAAATGCCGCAGGGCGCCGACACGGTAATCGGCGCAAACGGCGTGTACCTTTCCGGCGGTGAACAGCAGCGCATCGCCATTGCCCGCGTCATGCTGAAAAACACACCGATCGTCATTTTGGACGAGGCGTCGGCGTTCGCCGATCCGGATAACGAGTACCGTGTGCAGCAGGCCTTTTCCAGACTGGCGCAGGGGAAGACGGTCATCATGATCGCGCATCGCCTTTCCACCGTGGTAAACGCCGACTGCATCTATGTCCTGAAAGACGGCGAAATTGCGGAAAGCGGCACCAGCCGGGCCCTGATTGACCGTGGTGGAATATTCAGCGAAATGTGGGCGGATTACCAGACTTCCGTGCAGTGGAAAATTGAAAAGGAGGCTTGCGTACAATGATAGCGCGTCTGCAAAAGAAATACGCCCTCTCCCGGCAGGGCGCCATGGATTTGATCAAGGGCTGTGCCGCCTGCGTGTTTCAGAATATCACGTTCATGATCCCGGCCGGCCTGCTGTACATGCTCGTGCGCGATCTGCTCGGCGGCGGCGTAAGCGGCGCCCGAACAGCGTTCTATATCGCCGGTTGCGTCGTCTGCGTGGGCCTTATTCTGCTGTCCACTTGGTTCCAGTATAACGCCACCTATTTCGCAACTTATACGGAAAGCGGTGTCCGCAGAATTACGCTTGCGGAAAAACTGCGCAAAATACCGCTCTCTTTTTTCGGGAAAAAAGACCTTGCGGACCTGACCAGCACCATCATGGCGGACTGCACGTTTCTGGAACAGAGTTTTTCGCATTTTATACCGGAGCTGTTCGGCTCGATTATTTCCACACTGCTGATCTCCATCAGCCTCTTTTTCATTGACTGGCGCATGGCGCTCGCGGCGCTGTGGGTTTTGCCGGTGTCCTTTGCCATCGTCGGGTTCTCCGCGCGGGTGCAGCAGCGGCTCAATCAAAAGGCAATGGATGCAAAAATGGCCTGTGCGGATGGCATCCAGGAGTGCATTGAGACCGTCCGGGACCTCAAGGCAAACAATGCAGAATCGGCGTATCTCCAGGGTCTGGAGGTGAAGATACGGGCCGTGGAGCGCCGCGCCGTCATCAATGAATTCGGCCTTGCAGCTTTTGTGGTTTCCGCCTCGCTTATCCTAAAGCTGGGAATCGCGACGGTTGCGCTCGCTGGCGCCGTCCTGCTTGTCGGTGGCGGGCTGGACGTTCTGACGTTTTTCATGTTCCTGCTGGTGGTTTCGCGACTTTACGACCCGCTGCAGGGCGCGCTGCAGAATCTGGCGGCTGTCATCAGCACCCGTACCAATATCGCGCGCATGAACGAGATTTTGGACCATCCTGTACAGAGCGGCGTAAGCGAACTGAGCAACGACGGCTGCGATATTGAATTCGATCATGTGGGGTTTGCCTACAATACCGGCGAAACGGTGCTGCGCGACGTTTCCTTTACGGCAAGGCAGGGGGAGGTGACCGCCCTGGTCGGCCCGTCGGGCGGGGGGAAAACCACTGCGTCCCGTCTCGCCGCGCGCTTTTGGGACGTGCAGAAGGGACGGATTACCGTGGGCGGTATGGATATTTCCGCCGTGGATCCGGAAACGCTGCTGTCGCTCTATTCCATTGTCTTTCAGGAAGTTACGCTATTTGACAACAGTATACTGGAAAATATCCGCATCGGCAGGAAGGACGCGACGGACGCGGAAGTCCTTGCCGCGGCCAAACTTGCCAACTGCGACGAATTCGCCGAAAAACTGCCGGACAAGTGGAACAGCCGTATCGGGGAAAACGGCTGCGCGTTGTCCGGCGGCGAGCGGCAGCGCATATCCATCGCCCGCGCTTTTTTGAAAAACGCACCGATTCTCCTGCTGGACGAGGCAACCGCTTCGCTCGACGTGGAGAACGAGACGCTGATCCAAACGGCGCTATCCCGGCTCATTCAGGATAAGACAGTCCTGCTGATCGCCCACCGTATGCGCACAGTGTCGGGCGCGGACAAAATCGTGGTTCTGGACGGCGGCGTCGTCGCAGAACAGGGTTCACCCGACGCGCTTATGCGTGCGGACGGCGTCTATGCGCACATGGTGCGCCTGCAGACTGACAGCCGGAACTGGACCCTGTCGTAAGCCGTCGCCCGGTTGTACGAACAAAGCGCCGCGGGCAAAAGGGCGGCGGGATGCGAATTTTGGGGGAGGGACGACGCGCAGCCGTCCCTCTCTGTTTTCCGAAGAAAACGCGCAGTCCCGTCCATCCGAAGCTGGAAAACATGGCGTATCCAGGGTTTTCGGCCGCTGTCCCCGCATTTGTGCGGATGGCGGCGCGCGCACGGCGCATACTAATAGCAAATAATACGGATGAGGTGATAAAATGCGCAACCGTCTGAAGGACGCGGCAAGTCCCTACCTTCTGCAGCATGCGGACAATCCGGTGGATTGGTATCCCTGGTGCGCGGAGGCGTTTGAACGCGCTGCAAAAGAGGACAAGCCGGTATTTCTGAGCGTCGGCTACAGTTCCTGCCACTGGTGTCATGTCATGGCGCGCGAGAGCTTTTCAGACGAGGAGATCGCTGCGATTCTCAATGAACATTATATCAGCGTCAAGGTGGACAGGGAGGAACGTCCGGACGTCGACAGCGTGTACATGTCCTTCTGCCAGGCGTTCACCGGCAGCGGCGGCTGGCCTATGAGCGTGTTTATGACGCCGGACCAGCGCCCGTTTTACGCCGGCACCTATTTCCCGCCGCGCGCCCGCTACGGGATGCCGGGCTTCGCCGACCTGCTCCGGACCATTGCGGACCGATGGGCGCACGGCCGGGAGGCGCTGCTGCGCACGGCGGACCAGGCGCTGGCGCTGCTCCGGCGCGGCCAGGATGCCTCCGCTTCTCCTGCCGCGTCCGGTGCGGACCCCGGCGCGGACCTGCCCGGCGAGGCATTTTTGCAGTTTGCACAGACGTATGACGCGCAGTACGGCGGGTTCGGCGCCGCGCCCAAGTTCCCGTCAGCGCACAACCTTCTGTTTTTGCTTGCCTGGGCGCGCTTTGAACAGACGCCAAAAGCGCTGGAAATGGCGGCGCACACACTGGAGCAGATGCGCCGGGGCGGCATTTTCGACCACGTCGGCTACGGCTTCTCGCGCTATTCTACAGACCGCAAATTTCTTGTGCCGCACTTTGAAAAAATGCTCTATGACAACGCGCTTCTGACGCTCGCCTACACCGCGGCCTGGGCCGCGACGGCGAACCCTTTATTTGTGGATACGGCGGAAAAGACCGCGGACTACGTATTGCGGGAGCTGGCTGACCCCGGCGGCGCGTTTTGCTCTGCGCAGGACGCGGACAGCGATGGAGAGGAGGGGAAATTCTACCTGTTCGCCTATGACGAACTGCTGTCCGTCCTTGGCGAACGGACGGGCAGAGAATTCTGCGCCTATTACGGGGTCACCGAACAGGGGAACTTCAATGGTAAAAACATCCTCAACCGGCTGCATGCCGACCCGTCCGCAAACGCGTTCGACGCCTACCTTCCCAGACTGCGCGCATACCGCCGCGCCCGCGCCCGGCTGCATTTGGACGACAAGATTCTGACCGCCTGGAACGGCCTTATGATCGCCGCGCTCGCCAACCTGAGCCGCGCTACGGGCCGGGAAACGTATCTTGCCGCCGCCCGCCGCGCGCAGGGCTTTATAGAGGCGAATCTGGCGCAGGACGGCTGTCTGTACGCCAGCTTTCGTGCCGGCGTGCGCAGCGGGGACGGTTATCTGGACGACTATGCGTTTTACGCCGCCGGACTCATCGAACTCTATGCGGCGGACGGGAGGGAAGCGGACCTTGTCCGTGCGCAGCGCGTGTGCGAGGCGGTTCTCGAACGGTTTGGCGACCCGTCCGGCGGTTTCTACCTGAACGGTACGGATGGCGAACGGCTCGTCGTGCGTCCCAAAGAGACCTACGACGGCGCGCTTCCGAGCGGTAACGCCGTTATGGCCTATAACCTTGTCCGCCTTTCGCAGCTCACGGGAGACGCGCGCTGGGAGGAGGCGGCGCGGCGGCAGCTCGACTGGCTGTCGGAAGTCGCGTCGGCCTATCCGTCCGGTCACGCCATGTTCCTGCTCGCCCTGCTTGTGGACCGCAACCCGCCGCCGCGCGTTACCGTCGTGCTCGCCTGCGATGCGGACCGCGCCGCCGTAACGGCCGGTCTTCCTCTGTACGCGGCCGTGGCTGTGCTCGACCGTCCCACACAGCAGTACAGGCTTCTCAACGGGCGCACAACGTATTATGTCTGCCGCGGCCGCGTCTGCCTTCCCCCCGCAAATACGCTGGAAGGCGTCTGACCCTGCCGCCCGCGCAACCCGCTGCAAGTCCGCTGCCGCCGTATTCGCCTATGTATGTGCAGCCCTCCGCTCCCGCCTAAGGCGCGTCCTTTCGTCCGAATAGCGTAGCATATATCCTTGACCTTCCGCTCCGCCGCAGGCGCCTTCCCGCTCCGTCGGCGCGGAAAAAAGGCCGGGTCCGCAAATCTGCGGGCCCGGCCCTGTTTTTGCGGGAACAATTCCCGCGCCCGTGGGTCTAACCCTTAAACCGGTATGTCGCTTTGCTTTACGGCTTGATTTTTGCAGCCGGGTCATGTAGAATATGTATGCTGCGTCTAAATTCTGGAAATATTAAAGAGTGGCTGCCAGAATCAAGAGCTCCCGCAGCTTCCGGTATATTTCAGGGAACTGTTCAAGCGGCAGCGGATTTGCTCCCCTGCCGATCTCAATGGTAAAGCCGGGCCGGTCATATTTTTCAATAAACCAGTCCTTAAATCCCCGGCAGGAGGTGAGCCCCTCCACCTTTTCGACGGCATATCCGGATACCTTGGCCAGAATCCGGGCCATTTCCAGCCCGTGTTCGGGTATGCGGCCGTTGTAGTCGCAGTATATCTCTTCACCCTGGCTGTGGAAGGCGTATACGCTGCAAAAATCCTGCTTTTGCACATAATCGCGCAGCGCGGCGGTTTCGGGCTCGGAAAACGGCGCTTTGCCCCCGAACCGGGTCGGGCCGGGTCCATAGATTCCGTTTTGCGGCTCCAAAGCCTTGCCATCCTGAAAGCCGGCGTCAAAGTTGTGGTTGAGGTCAACGCCGTGGTAGTTGCTCTGCCAGCGGGTGAAATCGTCGCTGCCGTCATTGTAGAAGCGCAGGCGCGGCAGGTCCGGGTCGTCGGCGCGCACGCCGTGGATGGAAAGCTCGATCCCGTCGGGGTTGAGCATGGGGACGATATGTAGCCGCCGCCGCGTCATCAGAGTGCGCAGGGAATATCCGGCGAATCTCTTTGCGGAGCGCAGGCAGCCGCCTATATCGGCCAGAAACTGTATCAGAACCGCGCTTGTCACCCATTCCATACCGTGTACGCCGCCGACGAAGAGGACGGGCTGTTCGCCGCTCCCGAGCGTCACGACGGGGATCGCGCGTCCCCTGGCGCTCGACCCGATGTGGGAGACGCGCAGCTGCGGGCTTTTCAGCTGCTGCAGTACCGCCGTCATACGTGCATGGTCCATGGGTTTTTGCAGTATATCGTTCATGTATAACCCTCCTCGGTCCATTCTATGACAGGAGAAGTGAAATTATGGATTTAACTGAAAATCTTTTTGCGTCGGAGCGTGTCTTCAAGGGCCGGCTGCTTGGTCTGAGACGGGATACCGTCGTGCTTCCGGACGGGCGGCGCGGTACGCGCGAAGTCGTGGAGCATCCGGGCGCTGTGGGGATTGTCGCGCTCACGGACGCGGACGAAGTTCTCATGGTCGAGCAGTACCGCTACGCCGTGGGCCGCACGCTTCTGGAAATTCCCGCGGGCTGTCTTGAACCGGGCGAATCGCCGCTCGACTGCGCCGTGCGCGAACTGCGAGAGGAGACGGGCGCGTCGGCCGCGTCTTGGACGCCGCTCGGCTATATCTACCCAACGGCCGGCTGTTCCAACGAGGCGATCCACCTGTTTGCCGCCCGCACGCTCGCTTTTTCCGATGGGAAGCTTGACGACGACGAGTTTCTCACCCTGCGCGCCGTACCCTGGACCGAGGTTCTGGAACAGTGCGTATCCGGCGAAAATCACGATGCAAAGACTGTAGTCGCTCTGCTGCGCCTGGCGCGGCTGCGTGCGGCCGGACAATTTTGACGGGAAGGGGACCTGTACACTATGGAACTTACAAACCGCGTGCGCCCGGGCCGGAGCAGCCGCTTTGCCAATGCGTTCAACCTCAATACAAAAAGCAACGCAAAGCAGTATGTGACCGTGTTTTTCTGGACGCTGGCCATTTCTCTTGTGATATTTATCCCGTTTGTGATCATGGACGGCGGGTATTTTATCTATCTTGGCGATTTCAACTGCCAGCAGATTCCATTTTACATCGAGGTAAACGAATCCATACGAAACGGCGAGTTTTTCTGGAACTGGAACACCGATCTAGGCGCAAACCTCATCGGCTCCTATGCGTTTTATCTGATTGGCAGCCCCTTTTTCTGGCTGACGCTGCTCCTGCCGCTGAACTGGGTCGGTCCGAGCATTCCTTTTCTCATCTGCATCAAAACGGCCGTGGCCGCGACAACGGCGTTCGCCTATCTCAAACGTTTTCTCCGAAACCGCAACAGCGCCTTTATCGGCGCAATGCTGTATGCCTTTTCGGGGTTTGCATTCTACAATATCTTTTTCAATCACTTCCATGACATTATCGCGCTGTTCCCGCTGCTTCTGTTCGGACTGGAAAAGCTGATGGCGGACGGGAAAAAAGGCTGGTTCGCCGCAGCGGTATTCCTCAACGCGCTGACGAACTACTACTTCTTTGTCGCGGAGGCCGTGTTCCTGCTGATCTATTTCACATTGCGGCTGATTACGAAGGGCTGGGGAAAATTCGACTGGAAACGCTTTGTCGCCTGCGGTGTGGAGGCTGTGCTCGGCTTTGTGCTGGCGGCCTTTGTCGTGCTGCCCGCGGTGCTCACAACGCTGCAGATTGAGCGGGCGGGCACCAAGCTTTCCGGCTGGGCCCTGATCACCTACTATGAGGTGCAGCGACCGTACCAGATCCTGCAGGCGTTTTTCCTGCCGCCCGAGGTGCCAAGCGCGCCCAATGTGTTCCCGGACGCGGGCGCGAAGTGGTCGTCCGTCACGGCCTGGCTGCCCCTGTTCGGGTTCACGGGCGCCATGACCTGGCTGCAGCGCCGTCCGCGCGACTTTTTCAGCAAACTGTGCGTAGTGCTGTTCGTCATGGCCTTCGTACCGGCCCTCAACGCCGCGTTCCAGCTGTTTTCCAACAGCTATTATACGCGCTGGTTCTTCGTCTTTGTGCTGATGCTGGCGCTCATAACCATGAAGGCGGTAGAGGAGTGTTCCTGGGAGCAGTGGCGGCTCGGGATCGTCAAAACAGGCCTGATCGCGCTGGGCTTGTGCGTACCCGTAGCGCTGATTAAGAATCCGGAAACGGGCACGGCTGGCCTTGCGCCCAATATGCCGCTGCTCTGGGCGCATATCCTGATCACGGTCGTATGCCTTTCGCTTACCTTTATTCTGATGTATCTGATTAAGAAACGGGACGGGAACATGGCCCGTCTGCTGACGGTATATATGACCCTGTTCGTCACTGCGTTCGGAATATTTTACGTGGCGGTCAGCCGCGGCCATTCCTCGATCCGGGACGCGCAGCTGTATGCCGAGCGCAATACCAACGGCCGCTGGAACATGGAGTTCAAGCTGGAGGACGGCGAGCGGATCGACACCATCAATACGGAAACAAACGCCGCCATGTACTGGAATATGCCCTCCATCCGCGCCTTCCACAGCGTTGTGCCCGGCTCGATATTTGACTTTTATAAGAATATCGGCGTCACCCGCGACGTCAAGACCGAACCGCCCTACGACAACTACGCGCTGCAGTCGCTGCTGTCTGTCCGGTATCTGATCGACGGAGAGAACAACGCCGACGCAGAGCATGAGCATATGACTTTTCTTCGTACGGACAACGGGAATTCCATCTATGAATACGAGTACTATATCCCCATGGGCTTCACCTATACGGAATACATGACACGCAGCGAGCTGATGGCGAACTATGTGGACGTGTTCCGGGACGACGTGATGCTCTCCACGCTTGTGGTGGAGGACGACCAGGCCGACCTGGTAGATTCCGTCCTGGACCGCGCGTCGGCGTCCGACATCCGCAGGGCCGACCTGGACGTAGCGGAACAGAGCGCGCTGCGCGCAGCCAAGACGGTCGACGGGTTCTCGATCGACAAGAACGGCTTTACCTGCAGTTTCACTTCCGACACGGCGGACGTGGTGTTCTTCAGCGTGCCTTGGGAGGCGGGCTGGAGCGCAACTGTGAACGGAGAGCCTGCAGAGATCATCCGTTCCAACCTCGGCTTCATGTCCGTCGTCTGCCCGGCGGGTACGAGCCAGATCCGGTTTGAATTCATGACGCCCGGCCTCATTCCGGGCCTGATCGCGGCGGGCGCGGCCCTGGTGCTGCTGGTGGCGTATATCCTGATCGGAGGCCCTACGATCCATTCCAAGGCCGTGTTCCGCGGCTACGCCGCCGTGGACGAGACGATCGACGTGTCCGCGTTCACGCCGGGAGTGAAGCGCGGCGTAGAGGTCTCGCTGCTGGAGTTTGACGACGAGGACGACTCCGGTCCCGGCGCGCCGCCGGATTCCGGTCCCGCGCTCTGAGCCTGTCTTGACAGCGGCTGCACGGCGTGCTATAATAACAAATTGAAACAGGGGAGCTTGTATCGGCAGGCTGAGAGGAAGTCATCCAACTTCGACCCTATAACCTGATGTGGGTAATGCCAACGTAGGGAGTGGATATAGACTGCTTTTTCCGGAGAACGCTCACATCGGGCGCTCTCCGTTTTTTAACGCGTTTTTTAGAAAGAAGGATTGAAAAATGGACTATTCGACCCAAATGGAAGCCGCAAGAAAAGGGATTGTGACCGAGGCGCTGCGCGCCGTGGCCGGGAAAGAGGGCATGCCGGTGGAAAAACTGATGTCTCTCGTCGCGGCCGGGCAGGCGATTATCCCCTGCAATAAGAACCACACCTGCCTCGTCCCCAACGGAATCGGCTCCATGCTCAAAACCAAAATCAATGTCAATCTCGGCACCTCGCGCGACTGGACCGACCCGGATATGGAGCTTGCCAAAGTCCAAAGCGCCGTGGAGATGGGCGCGGAGGCGATCATGGATCTCAGCTCCCACGGCGATACGCGCAAGTTCCGCCGCCTGCTTACCGGCCAGTGCCCTGCGATGATCGGCACAGTGCCCATTTACGACGCGGTCGTGTACTACCATAAGCCGCTTATCCAGATCACGGCGGAGGAATGGATCGACATCGTGCGCATGCACGCCGAAGACGGGGTGGATTTCATGACCCTGCACTGCGGCGTCAACCGTGAGACAGCCGACAAATTCAAGCGCAATAAACGCCTGACAAACATCGTCTCCCGCGGCGGCTCGATCATCTTCGCCTGGATGGAGATGACGGGCGAAGAAAACCCGTTCTACGCCCATTTTGACGAAATCCTCGACGTCTGCCGTAAATATGACGTTGCGCTCAGCCTGGGCGACGCATGCCGGCCCGGCTGTATCGCCGACGCGACCGACGCGTCGCAGATCGAAGAGCTCATAACGCTTGGCGAATTGACCAAACGCGCCTGGGAAAAGGATGTGCAGGTCATGATCGAGGGCCCGGGCCACATGCCGCTGGGCCAGATCGCGGCGAATATGGAGATACAGAAAACCCTATGCCACGGCGCGCCCTTTTACGTGCTGGGGCCGATCGTCACCGACGTCGCGCCCGGGTACGATCACATCACCTCTGCCATTGGCGGCGCAATCGCCGCGGCCAACGGCGCGGCCTTTTTGTGCTATGTCACGCCTGCTGAGCACCTGCGTCTGCCGGACGTGGACGACGTAAAGGAGGGTATCGTCGCCGCGCGGATCGCCGCGCATGCGGCGGATATCGCCAAGGGCGTGCCGGGCGCGGCCGAGTGGGACCGCGAAATGAGCCTCGCCCGCAAAAAGCTCGACTGGGAGGGCATGTTCCGTCTCGCGCTCGACCCGGAAAAGGCGCGCCGTTACCGCGCCTCGTCCAAACCCGAAAAGGAGGATACGTGCAGCATGTGCGGCAACTTCTGCGCCGTGCGTAATATGAACCGTATCCTGGACGGCGAAATCGTCTCCATTTTCGATGAATAAGGGGGGGAACAGCATGTTTGGAGAACTCCTGGCGCAGACGCGAAAGAGCGCGCCGCTGATCCACTGCATTACGAACTATGTCACTGTGAATGACTGCGCCAACATCCTGCTCGCCGCCGGCGCTTCTCCCATCATGGCGGACGACGCGGCCGAGGTGGAGGAAATCACGTCCCTGTGCGGCGGCCTTTGCATCAATATCGGCACGCTGAACAGCCGCACGGTCGAAGCCATGCTCGCGGCAGGCAGGAAAGCCAACGCCTGCGGCCGGCCCGTCGTGCTCGATCCGGTGGGCGCGGGCGCGTCTGCGCTCCGTACGCGTTCGGCGCAGCGGCTGCTGCGCGAAGTCCATTTTTCCGTGATCCGCGGCAACGCGTCCGAGATCAAGACGCTTGCCGCCGGCACGGGCGCGGTAAAGGGCGTGGACGCGTCGCAGGCCGACGCAGTTACCGCTGAGACGCTCGGCGAAACAGTCGCGCTCGCCCGCGGTTTTGCAGAGCAGACCGGTTCGGTCGTCGTCATCACCGGCGCGACGGATATCGTCACCGACGGGCGTTCCGTCTGCTGTATCCGCAACGGCCATCCCATGATGGGGAAGGTGACGGGTACGGGCTGCCAGCTGTCGTGCCTGACAGCGGCCTTTGTCGCGGCGAATCCCGGCTGCGCGTTTGAGGCGGCGGCCGCCGCCGTGTGCGCCATGGGCCTGTGCGGCGAGATCGCCTTTGCGCGGCTCGCTCCCGGCGATGGGAATATGCGCTACCGCGACTGTATAATCGACGCGGTTTACAATCTGACGGCGGAAGCGCTGGAACGGGGCGGTAACTATGAAATTCGATCGTAAGCATCTGCTGCTGTACGCGGTCACGGACCGCGCCTGGACCGGCGAGCACACCCTGTACGAACAGGCGGAAGCCGCGCTGCGCGGCGGCGCGACCTGCCTGCAGCTGCGCGAAAAGGATATGGATATGGACGCGTTTGCAAACGAGGCCGCGCAGATACGCGCGCTGTGTCATCGCTATGGCGTGCCCTTTCTTGTAAACGACAGCGTCGAAGTCGCGCGCCGTGCCGGTGCGGACGGCGTCCATGTCGGTCAGCGCGATATGCCGGCGGATAAAGTCCGCGCGCTGCTGGGCCCCGGCTGCATTGTCGGCGTGTCGGCCCAGACGGTGGAGCAGGCGCTGGAAGCCGAACGCCGGGGCGCCGATTACCTGGGCGTGGGCGCGGTGTTTTCCACCTCCACCAAGCGCGACGCGGCGCCGGTATCCCGCCGGACGCTGCGTGAAATATGCGCCGCCGTATCCATTCCGGTGTGCGCCATCGGCGGGATTACGCTGGAAAACGCGCCGACCCTTGCGGGTACGGGCATCGCCGGGCTTGCGGTCGTATCCGCGGTCTTCGCCGCGCCGGATATAGAAGCCGCGGCCCAGGCGCTTCATCGCGCCGCGCTTGCGATCGTAAAGGAAGCTTGAAATAATAAGGAGTAGATAACCGTGAGAAACCAAAATACAAAAAAACTGGTCCTCGCCGCTGTGCTGATCGCCCTCGGCGTCGCCGCTTCACCGCTGTACATACCCATCGGCGCCTCTAAATGCTTTCCCGTCCAACATCTGGTAAACGTGCTGGCGGCCGTGCTGCTCGGGCCGTGGTATGGTGTGAGCATGGCCTTTGTCACAAGTCTGCTGCGCGTTTTGATCGGCACTGGCAGCCTGCTCGCGTTTCCGGGCAGCATGTGCGGCGCACTGCTGGCCGGACTGCTGTATAAGTACGGCGGCGGCCGCATATCCATTGCCTGCGTGGGCGAGGTGTTCGGCACCGCTGTAATCGGCGGTATGTTCGCCTATCCGGTAGCCCTGTATTTACTCGGCAATGCGGACGCGGCCCTGTTCGCATATGTTCTCCCGTTCGGGGTGAGTACGCTCGGCGGCACAATCATCGCCGTCGTCGTACTGGCCGCCTGTAAGCGGCTGGGGCTCACGGAGGCGTTTCGCCATGGCGGGGCCTGACCTTCATGACATACGCGGCGCGATCTTCGATATGGATGGAACGCTGCTCGACTCCATGTCGGTCTGGGAGACGCTCGGCGCGGATTATCTGCGGACGCAGGGCATAGAACCCCGGCCCGGCCTGCGCGAGCAGATCCGGAACATGAGCATGCGCGAGGTCGCCCGCTACTATCAGAGCGCGTACGGCCTGCAATTGTCCGAAATACAGATTATCTGCGGCATAGACGCGCTGCTAATGCGTTTCTACCGCGAACAGGCGGCGCTCAAACCCGGCGCCGCCGCACTGCTGAAAACGCTTGCCGGGCGCGGCGTACGCATGTGCGTCGCCACGGCGACCGACCGTCCTCTGGTCGAAGCCGCGCTCAAACGCACCGGCATACGCGGCTACTTTGAGGAGATATTTACCTGCTCTGAAACCCGTTGCGGCAAGGACAGGCCGTATATCTATGAAATGGCCTGGACGCGTCTCGGCACGCCGCGCGCGGCTACCTGGGTGTTCGAGGACGCGCTGTACGCCGTCAAAACCGCCCGCGCCGCGGGTTTCCCGGTAGTCGGCGTCTTTGACCGATACGAACGCCGCACGGCGGAAGCCGCGCGCCTGAGCAGCGTCTATGTTCAGTCCCTGACAGAACTGGAGGCGTATTTTATTTGAAGAAAGTATTGACCATCGCCGGATCCGACCCCAGCGGCGGTGCGGGGATACAGGCCGATATAAAGACGATAGCGGCCCACGGCATGTACGCCATGAGCGTGCTGACGGCTCTGACCGCGCAGAACACCACCGGCGTTTATGCAACGCTCGACCTGCCGCCCGATTTTGTGGCAAAGCAGCTCGACTGCGTGTTTACCGATATCCGGCCCGACGCCGTGAAAATCGGCATGGTGTCGAACGCGCGCATAATTGACGCCGTTGCGGACAGGCTGAGCCTGTATCGGGTGGAAAACATCGTGCTCGACCCGGTCATGGTCTCCACCAGCGGCTCCCGGCTGCTTTCGGCGGACGCGCAGCGCGGCCTTGCCGAGCGGCTGGTGCCGCTGTGCCGGGTCGTCACGCCCAATATCCCGGAAGCGGAGGCCCTGAGCGGTCTATCAATCCACAGCCGGGCCGGCATGCTACGGGCGGCGCAGGCGCTCCATGCGCGCTTTGGCACGGCCGTGCTGGTCAAGGGCGGACACCTGCCCGACTGCGCGGACGACCTGCTGTATGAAAACGGCGCGGAAACCTGGTTTTGTGCGGAGCGCATCAACAATCCCAATACGCACGGCACCGGCTGCACGCTTTCCTCCGCCGTCGCCTGCGGCCTTGCCGCGGGCATGGAATTGCGCGACAGCGTACGCGCCGCAAAGGAGTACCTCGCCGGCGCGCTGCGCGCCGGACTCGACCTGGGCCGCGGCGCGGGCCCGCTTAACCACATGTACGGAATGAATTCCGATGCACAATAAAAAACCCGCGGCCCAGGGGCCGCGGGTTTTTTATAAAACTATTTTATTTTGTTGCCGCTTTCCGTTTTACAAGCAGGACGACGCCAGTCGCGGCGGCGGCAGCTCCGAGCGCCAGCACGCTCCACAATACCGCGCCGTGCATGTCGCCCGTTCCGGGAATGGATGTTTCGGGATCCTCCGGCGTTTCGGGCGCGGTCTGCGCCTTTTCAAAGACAAACGTATAGGTCAGATCGCTCGCAATCGCGTCTTTCGCAGTCTCAGGCTCGGTATCCCACGCGCCTTCGGCAAATCCCGCATCGGGCTTCATGCCGGTGGGGATCTCATCTTTGGCAAGCGTACCCTTCCCATCGCGAAGCAGCACGGTTACGTGTTTGGGGTCTTTGGTGCCGTCCGCCCATGTTCCGTTCTCGATACGGAAAGTAATGGTCGCCTCGGTTTCTTCGTATACAGCCAGGGCAAACGTCTTTTCCACCGACCCCGCGTCATTTTCAGCGACGACAGTAAACGTTGCGCGCGCAGAGGCAACGGGTGTGCCGGCAATCAAGCCGTCGTCGCTGAACGTCAGCCCGTCGGGCAATGCGTCTGCGTCCTGAATCGACCATTTGATTTCCCCTGAACCGGTCGCCTCCAGCTGATTGCTGTACGCCTGGCCGACAACGGCGTCCGGCAAATACTGTGTGGTGATTTCCGGCGCGGCAAGCATAACTTCGAGCGTAAGCGTCCTATACGAGGAAGTGCCCGCGTCGCTGGTGGCCGTCACGCGGAGTTTGTCAACCGTCCCGGTGGCCACAGGCGTGCCGGTGATTGTGCCGTCGGCATTCAGCGTAAGCCCTTCAGGCAGGGGATCGCTGGTGCGATGGAGCGCCCATGCGGTAATGGGCAGTGAACTGTCCGCCGCAAGCTTTGCCGAGTAAGCTATGTCTTTATAGGCGACAGGCAGGCTTTCCGTCGTCACGATGGGCGCGGCATGCGCTATCGTATAAGAAATTTCTTTTGTAACGGGCGCTTTCCCAATTCCGTCTTTGGGCGACGCCTGTACGGTGATCGTTCCGGAGCCGGCCTGCGTCGCCGCGCCGCTGAAGGAACCGTCGGCGTTTAGGGCCAGTCCGTCGGGCAGCGGATTGCTGGAATCAGCCAGCGTCCAGTTCAGCGGTGCGTTGGCTATCGTCCCCGCTTTGGCGGCAAGCGACGTATTGACCGTTTTCCCAACCCACAGCGACAGGGAACTGGTGGTGATTTCAATAGTCTGCTCGGCGAGCGATTCGCCGTTAAAGGTACCGGCAGTAATCGTCGCCTTATTTGGCGTTCTGACGTTCAATCCGCCGGTAAAATCGCCGCCGGAAATGGTCAGGCTGCCGTTCTGACCGGATACAAGCGCATTTTTACCGTCGGCGGAAGTGATGCTGCCGCCGCTGATATCCATGTCGACATTCTGTCCGGAGGAAGTGACCGCATCGCGGCCCTCGCCCGTGATTTCTCCGTTAGTCATTTCAAATGTGGTATTATTGCCGCCAAGCGAGACCGCATTGCCTCTGGCGCAGCTGATTTCACCGCCGTTCATTGTAAAGGCGGCGTCGTTGCCCCGTACGTTGACAGCCATGCTGTACCCGGATCCCCTGGTCGCCTCCACCTTGCCGCCTATCATGGTAAAGGATGCGTCCGCACCGACGAAAACGCCCTGCGCGGCCACAGTCAGTCCTTCCGTGGTAATGGTCCCGCTTTCGAGGATGAGCGCGCCCTGCAAAACGCGGACGACGCACGGCGAAGTGCCGTTGTCCGTAGAAGTAATTTTTCCGTTTTTCAACGCCGATGAGTCTTGGATCGTAACAGTGATCCCCGCGCCGTTGATCTGAATGACGTCGTTGACGTTGCTGGGCTCCTGCCCGCTGAGCGTAAAGCCGTTCAGATCAATGGACAGCGTCTGCGTAATCACCAGCGGCGCGTCGTAAGGATCTGTCGCAATGGTAATGTCATCTGTCAGTTTTACGCTTTCGCCGTTCTCAATCGCCTCGAACAGCGCCTGCGGCGTATTGACCTGCGTCGGGTCAGCCGCGAGAACGTTTCCGGCCGGAAACAGAGCCAGCACGACGCACAGTGAAAGCAGAATGGACAAAATGCGTTTTTTCATGAATATACCTCCTTTGATAAGAATGCATTGGTAATGAATACCCTGTTCAAATACAGGACGAGGCGCGCGCTTTGAAATCGACAAAACAAAACGCTTATGGACATATCATATCACGAAAAGAAACCGCAATCAATACTTTAAAGCGACGCCATGACAAGGAAATACATGGCGGCGTACGGCTTCATGCATTGTAAGCCTGTCTCCGGCGCATATGGCTATTTTGCCGTCGGTTTTTTCCGGATCAGGCCGATCGCGCCGAGCGTCAGTCCCAGAACAATAAACAGGATCCGCCCGAGCAGAAACGCGGACGTAACGGCAAAGTCCGGCTCGCCCGCCGCGCCCGCTTCCAACCCAATGGGATACTGCGAGAAATAAGCGGTCCCGTACAGGTCCAGCGCCTGCGGCATGGGCAGCAAAAAGACGAGGCAGACCGCCATGGCGGCGTAGACCAGTCCGCCTCGGATCCGGCCCGCGAACAGTCCCAGTCCCGCAAAGAATACGACGGCCGGAACGACTACGAGCGCAAAAGGCAAGATGAAGTCGTAAACCCGGTAGAAACCGAATATGACGCCCAGATACGCCATGCCCACGCCGGCGCAGACCAGGCACAGGATCACGCACGCAGAGACGCAGGCGGCGCACTTGGTGAGCGTGTACGCCGTAGTGTTGACTGGTGTTGCCAGCGTTACAATTTGGGTCATGCGCTCCTTCTTTGAATACATGCCCGCCATAAAGAAGAGCATGGCGGCCATGAGCAGCATGGCGACCGAACCCATGTACGCGCCGAAACTCCACTGTGAAAATGGGGCAGTATATGCGACGCCCAGCACAATGGTATTGCTCAGCACAACATAACTGTACGCGCAGGTAATCAGCAGCATGGCGGCAAAGAGCTTGTTGCACAGCACCCGTTTCATCTCATATAGGTAGATGGTACGCATTTTGTTTTCCCCCTCTCACCTGTACGCGTCCATGTCGTCGAGCGTCAGGCCGCAGTATGCGAGAAACGCTGTGGACTTCACCTGTTCGCGCACCGCCTTATAGGCGTTGTCCTGGTAGAAATCCCGGAGTATCTCCGTAAAGGCCGCTTCGCCGCCGACGCGCTGTTCAATGTCAAGCAGCATAAGCGCCATGCGGCTGGAAAGGTCGGAGCGCTGCAGCTGGGCGCTTACAATGCTTCGCGCGCTCTCCGGCAGCTTTTCAAGGTATTCGGGGTGGCGCCGGTAGAAGTTGCGCTGGCTCAGTTCCACATCCCGTTCCCATACATCCACATAGTTCTCTTTCGCATACGCTTCGCCGTAAGTGTCCTTCGCCATGCGGTAGATGGTGTAGTTGACGAACCCGTCCTCAGACCATGGGATTTCGGAACGGTAGTCGAAGAACAGGCTGCCGCCCCACCAGTTATAGGCGATTTTGCGGGCGAATATCTCCTGCGGGCTTGCGCCGAGCAGCGGGTTGTTGTACAGGTAGTCCTCCGTCAGTTCCTCCTCGCTCAGGTTGATAACGCCGAGCGCCCAGTTGCCCCACATAAAGGAGTTGCGCTGGATGATTTTGAGGTCGCGTCCCTTGAGAGTAACGTCATCTCCGTAAAGGGCGGTGCAGTACTGGTGCGCATCGGCAATAATTTTTTCTATTTCGATCCGGTCCATCATCTCGTCGTTTTTCGCGCCGTAGTAAATCTCAACCTGTTTCCCGTTGCCAATATCGGCCCTGCGCGTTTTGAAATCTGTAAAAATGATGCCGCGGTTGCGCATTTCTGAAAGGTGCCAGGTGGTCGTATCGCCCTTTGTTTCCGGGTGGACGATCAGTCCAGTATCGGTCGCGTCGTCAATAATAATCTGCATATAACTGGGCACGGTCAGCGTTCCGTTCATGCCCAGGGCGGGAATATCGGTGTATGGCGCGATGGCCTGCTGGCTCAGGCTTACGTAGCCCTCAGTAATAATGTTGTTAGAGTATACGATCAGCGGATGCGGCAGTTCGTCGGCCGAATCGAGGTTGTACATCTGCGGATAGCCCTCGTATTCAATGACCAGCTCCATCTCCGGCCGCGCCGGCAGCGCATAGGTGATAATACGCATATTGCTTACGATCTGGTCTGGGTCGGAGAAGGGGATCTGCTCGCCGTCCACCGTCAGCGACGTGACCCGATAGCCGGGGTTGAGTCCGATCTGGTACTCTTTCGGCTCGGTTTCACGGTTGCGGATTCTGCCCTGCATCCGTCCGGACAGCGTCCCGCTTTTCAGATTGCAGACCACGTCGCAGGTCAGGTCCTCCATCATAATGCTGTTGAAGGTCTGCGGCAGCCCGGCCTGGCTGGAATCGCTCTTGTCGAGAAAGGGCTGGCCGGCGAAGAGCAGGCAGCCCGCCGCGATCAGGACGACGGCGACGGCAGGCTGATAGACGCGCCTGGCGTTTACAAGGAATGGGGCGGCCAGGCCCTTTTGATAGCGGCGCGTAAACAGCAGCGAAAACAGGTAAAGGCCGGCGAAGATGGCCAGCCAGATAAGCCGGTTGTAAATGGCCGTGCGCATCAGGTGAAAGCCGTTGAACGTGTCGGACATAAATTCCACGGCGGGCCAGGTCCAGTCGATGAGGAAATTGTACGGCGTCCAGGGATTGACCTTCGTAAAGTAAAACGCCAGAATAAACAGCGCAATGCTCAGCTCTGCCCGATAGAACAGCTGGAAACAGGCGGCGATCAGCAGCAGTCCGAACAGAAGCGTCGGCCAGAATACGATGAAGTAAAACTGGCAGTATACGGAAAAGTCGAACATGACCTCCATCTGCGCCGCGGCAAACGGCAGGTTGACGAGAAAGGCCAGCAGCGAGGCCATGGCCGAAACGCAGGCGAGCGCGAGCACTTTCGCGCTTCCCAATACAAGCGGCGACGCAACCGAATCGGTGATCGAACCGATATTGCGCCGCTGCACACGGCTTATCTCATAGAGAGAGAACAGCACGAACAGGAACATGCTGTACAGCGCGCCGCTCATGGCGGGCTGGCTGACATACCGGGAGGTGAGCGTCGTGGCCGAAGCGCTGCCGGAAAGCCCGGTCAGCAGCGTCAGAAGGGGCGAAAGCGCAATCACTGCGACAACGGCCCAGGTGGCCTTGGACCGCAGCAGCCGTTTTATGTCAATCCACACATAGGCGAAGTACTTCATGCGCGCCGGCCCTCCCTGTGGATCAGATAGATGTACGCGTCCTCCAGCGTTGGTTCGACCGGCCGCGCAATGTCCGGCAGGTCGGTGCCGACGATCCGGCACATCACGCCGTCGGAGGTACTGATGCGTGAAGTGATCTCATAGTCGCCCGCCGCGCCGTCAATTTCATGTTCCATAAGGCTGCCGGTGTGTCCCTTTGCCGTCTGTACGACCTGCTCGGGCGTGCCGTCGAACAGGATGTTGCCTAGATTGATGACGATAATGCGATTGCAAACCGCCTGGATATCCTCAATAATATGGGTGGAAAGCAGCACGATCTTGTCCTCGGCGCTGTGGGAGAACAGCGTGCGGAACTTGATGCGCTCTTCCGGGTCCAGGCCGGCGGTCGGCTCGTCGAAAATCATAAACTTAGGCGAGCCGAGCAGCGCCTGCGCGATGCCGACGCGCTGCCGCTACCCGCCTGAGAGCGCGCCGACGCGCCTTGCGCGCAGCTCGGTGAGGTTGGTCGCTTCCATCACGCGTTCCACTTCATCGTCCATCGCCTTGCCCAGCCCTTTGAGGGTTGCCATATAGCGCAGAAACTGCCGTATGGTCAGTTCATCGTACAGGCCGAACACCTGCGGCAGGTATCCCAGGTTATCCTTGAGCAGCTTTTCCTGCTTTTTCAGGGGTTTGCCGTCGAGCAGGATCTCGCCCGAAGTGGGCAGCAGCCCGGCTACAAGCAGTTTCATAAGCGTGGTTTTGCCCGGTTCGGCCCTAGCAGGCCGATCAGGTTCGGCGAAGTGAGGTCTATGCTCACATCGTCCAGCGCGCGTTTTCCGCCCGGATAGGTGAAGCTGATGTGGTTCGCCTGAATATGCATGTTGTTCTCCTCCTCAATTGCGTTATATCAAGATTGGATGTCAATAATAAAAAACGGTTTTCCAGGTGTCGAACGCATCCCGCTGTGCTCCCGCAAGGGCGCAGCGGCGCGAAAACCGGCGAAAACATTGAAATTTTTCAGGAATGCATTGAACGAAGCACACCAATGTGGTATACTAATTTCATATAAATCAAATCTCGCCGCGGATTCGGCGCGTACAGCCGGCGGCGTGCATCAGGGAGTATGAATCGGGACAATGCGTATTATGGAAACGGCCGAGGGGATTTGCCTGGAACGAAATCCGTATCTCGATCTCGGCAAGTCCTTTAACTGCGGACAGGCTTTCCGGTTCGAACCGGAAGCGGACGGCTATGCAGGCGTCGTGGGCGATCTGGTCCTGCGCATCCGTGAGGAGCCGGACCGCTATGTTTTCCGGGGTCTGGACACGGCCCGTTTTGAAAGCGTCGTGCGCCCCTTTCTTGATCTGGACCGGGACTACGCCGCAGCCGAACGCACGTTTCTCAGCGATCCTGTCCTTGCGCAGGCGGCGCAGTATGGGCGGGGGATACGGATTCTCCGGCAGGATCCGTTCGAAACGCTTATCACGTTTATCTTTTCTCAAAATAATAATATACCGCGAATCCGCGGGATGGTCCGGCGGCTCTGCGAAGGTTTTGGCGCTCCGCTTGGCGGCGGGCGCTATGCGTTTCCCTCGGCGCGGACGCTCGCCGGCCTTGCAGTGGAAGACCTTGCTCCGGTGCGCGCCGGCTTCCGGGCGAAATACGCCGTTGACGCCGCGCGCCGCGTCTGCGACGGGAGCGTGCCGCTCAGCCAGCTTGCATCTCTGCCCTATCCGCAGGCGCGGGCCCTGCTTATGACAATCCGCGGCGTGGGCGCCAAAGTCGCCGACTGCGTGCTTCTGTTCGGCGCAGGCCGCCTGGAGGCCTTTCCGGTGGACGTATGGGTAAAGCGCGCCTGCGCGCGTTTCTATCCCGGTGAGCAGACGCCGGATTTCGGTCCGTACGCAGGTCTTGCGCAGCAGTATCTGTTTCACTATATACGCGGCTTATCCGCTTAGCGGCAATGCAAATATCCATATGGAAATGGGGGAATTTATATGACGATAACACGAGAGGCGGACTATGCGCTTCGCATTGTATTCGCACTGTCTGAAGAGAATGCGAAAATTGACGCGAACAGCCTTTCAGAAAAGATCGGCGTGACGCTTCGTTTTACGCTGAAAATTCTGCGCAAGCTTCTTCTTGCGGGGATCGTGCGTTCCTTCAAGGGCGCGAACGGCGGCTATATGCTCGCGAAATCCCCCGCAGAAATCAGTATGTACGATGTGATTACTGCGATCGACGGGGATATGGCGGTCAACCGTTGCACCGCCGCCGAATACGAGTGCCTGCATCCGAACGTCCAGCAGGGAATCCCCTGCAGGCTGAACCGGGTATTTTGCGATCTGAGCCTGCGGATTAAGGACTATATGTCCGCGCAGACGTTTGATAAACTGATTCAACAATAGCGCGCGGCTTCTTTCCGCCGCGGCGCGCGGCTCCCGGTCTGTTCGCCGCCGGCATTTCGCCCGCGGCGTTCGCTTTGCCGGGCTATGTGCTTTACGGGAACCCGCCGCGGTTTTATCTCTCGCGGTACCGGTGGCGAAGCCCCGTTTTGCGAAGCTGCTTTGTTATTATAGCATCCCCGTGTCGCCGTTTCAACCAGCGCGGCTGTTTTTCTCATTTTTCTCTGGTGCGGGCGAAGTCTGTCAGAACGCCGTTGACAAACGCGGCGCGCTGTGCTATGCTATTAAAAATAGAAACCAATGCGGCGGAAAACGCCGGCGTAGAAGCGCCCGAAGCGAGCGGGGGAGGGTGAGAGCCCCGCGGGACGCTTTGCCGGATATGGCCCGCCAAGGGCGAGGGGAAAGGCGGTTTGCCGAGTATCTGAGACGCAGAGCCAGCGTTACGGGCAGGGAGGTTCGGCTCCCGTTTAAGCGGGCCTGTACGCAGGCCAAGTAAGGTGGTACCGCAGAGAGATTCTGTCCTTTTCAGGACAGTTTTTTTATTTTGTAAAAGAGGGGTAGAGATGAATCGTTTTTTGATGGGCAATGAAGCGATCGCGCTGGGCGCGCTGCACAGCGGGGTAAACGTCGTGTGCGGGTATCCGGGCACGCCCTCGTCGGAGATACTGGAATCGGTCGCGCGCGAAAAGGACGGCTCGGTCTACGTCGAGTGGTCTGTCAATGAGAAGGCCGCGCTGGAGGTGGCCGCGGGCGCGTCCTATGCGGGCGCGCGCACGATGGTCACCATGAAACAGGTCGGGCTCAACGTCGCGTCCGATCCGCTGATGAGCCTTGCCTATGTGGGCGTCAAAGGCGGCATGGTCGTCGTCGTGGCGGACGATCCCGGCCCCATCTCCTCGCAGACGGAGCAGGACACGCGCACATTCGGCATGTATTCCAAGCTTCCGGTGTTCGACCCGTCGTCACCCGAGGAGGCGTACGCCATGGTAGCGGACGCGTTCCGGCTCTCCGAGGAACACGGCACGCCGGTCATCCTGCGTCCCACCACCCGCGTCTGCCACGGGTACGCGGCCTTTGATGTTGCGGACGAACGGACTGCGCATATCCCGGCCGGCTTTGTAAAAGATTCGCGCTGGGTCATTTTCCCGCGCACCTCCTACCTCAACCACCAAAAGATTGAGGCGCGCAACGCCGCGCTCAGCGCCGTGCTCTCGCGTTATCCGGGCAATGCTGTCGCGGGCGAAGGCCGCAAAGGCGTCGCCGCCGGCGGCGTGAGCTACGCCTATCTCATGGATGCGCTCGGCGGCGCGCAGGCGAAAGTGCTCAAGGTCGCGACGCCCTTTCCCTTCCCGGACGAACTCGCGCTCTCCTTTCTCGAGGGCTTGGACGAAGTGCTTGTGTTCGAAGAACTCGACCCGGTCATAGAACGCGCTTTGCTGCAGCTGGCCGGGAAACACCATCTTCCGGTCCGCATCCGGGGCAAACTGACCGGGGACGCACCCGCGGCGGGCGAGAACAGCGTGGACGACGTCCGCGCGCGCCTGCATGGGTATCTTGGCGTCGCGCCCCCGCCGGCGCCGCCGGAATTGCCCAGTCTGCCCGTACGTCAGCCTGTGCTCTGCGCGGGCTGTCCGCACCGCGGCTCCTTCTATGCGGTCAAGCGCGCCATGGCGGGAAGGAAAGCCGTGTTTACAGGCGATATCGGCTGCTATACCCTGGGCAACGCGCAGCCGCTCGACATGGTCGACACCTGCCTGTGCATGGGCGCGGACATCACAATCGCCCAGGGCCTGTACCGGGTCCAGCCGGATGTAAAGCATTTCGCGTTCATCGGGGACTCCACGTTCTTCGCGTCCGGCCTTACCGGCGTAGCGAACGCCGTATACAACGGGTGCGATCTTACGATTGTCGTGCTCGACAATTCCACTACCGCCATGACGGGCGGCCAGCCCCATCCGGGTACCGGCAGCCTTGCGACGGGCGCGCCTGCGCCCAGGATTGACATAGAGGGCGTGCTGCGCGCGCTGGGCGTTGGCAAAGTCGTGCGCGCCAACCCGTTCCGTCTGCGCGAAGCAGTGGAAAAAGTCCGCGAAGCTGCGGCGTTTGCAGGCGTTTCCGCCGTCCTGTTTGAAGCGCCGTGCATCAATCTCGGCCCCAGGCCGCAAATGCTGTTTGAAGTGGACGCCGCGGCCTGCACCGGCTGCAGAGCCTGTATCGGTCAGATCGGCTGCCCCGCGGTTTCCCTGCGTGCGGGCAAAGCGTTTATAGAGCCGTCGCTCTGCTACGGCTGTTCCCTGTGCGCGCAGGTCTGCCCGCACGGGGCGATCAAAGGAGTGTAGCGCTATGCAAGTGAACTGTATTTTAACCGGCGTCGGCGGTCAGGGTACCGTCCTCGCCGCGCAGCTGATCGCCGGCGCAGCCATGCGCCGCGGCATACCCGTGCGCACGGCGGAGACGATCGGCATGGCCCAGCGCGGCGGCCATGTCGTGAGCCATGTGCGCCTTGGCGGCGCGTATTCGCCGCTCGTGCCCCGCGCTTCGGCCGATCTTCTTATCGGTTTTGAACCTGCGGAAGCGGTGCGCTGCTATCCCTACCTGAAACAGGGCGGCGCCGTAGTCGTCGCGGCAAAGGCAGTAAAACCCGTGTCCGCGTCTCTGGGCGGCGTCGATTATACCGCCGCCGATATGATCGCGTTCCTGTCGGAGCGGGCCGGCAACGTCGTCGTGGTAGACGGCGACGCAGTCTGCAAAGAGGCCGGTTCGCCAAAGGTACTCAACATGGCGCTGCTCGGCGCGGCATGTGAGACAGGCCTGCTCGGCCTGTCCCTGCAGGATATACAGAACGCGTTTGAAGCGCGCCTGCGGCCGGCCCTGCACGAGATGAACCGGCGCGCTCTGTTTGCGGGCGCGCGGGCCGTGCGGTAAACATAAACTGTAATAAACGAAAGCGGAGGAAACATCCATGCGGATGAACGACAACCAGTTCGCATTGATTCAGAACAATTTAAAAACCCTTATGTCGGCCAATGGTTTTTACAGCGAAAAGCTGCGCGGCCTCTGCCCGGAAGACATCCGGGACCAGGCCGACTTTGAGCGTCTGCCCTTTACGGATAAAAGCGATCTTCGCGAGGCCTATCCGCTGGGTCTGCAGGCCGTGCCGGACGGGCAGGTCGTGCGCATCCACTCCTCGTCGGGCACGACGGGCACGCCCGTCATCATCCCGTATACGCGGCAGGACGTGGAGGACTGGGCGCGCATGTTCGCCCGCTGCTATCGGACGGCGGGCATCACAAACCTGGACCGGATCCACATCACGCCGGGCTACGGGCTGTGGACGGCGGGCATCGGTTTTCAGGCGGGCGCGGAGCTGATCGGCGCGATGGCCATCCCCATGGGGCCCGGCAACACTGAAAAGCAGCTGCGCATGATGCAGGATCTGCGCTCCACCGTGCTGTGCGCCACATCGTCGTACGCGCTTCTGCTCGCGGAAGAAATTGCAAAGCGCGGACTGCTTGACCGCCTGTGCCTGAAAAAGGGCGTGATCGGTTCGGAGCGCTGGGGCGAGAAGATGCGAAAGAGAATTGCCGCCGAACTCGGCGTGCAGCTCTACGATATTTACGGTCTGACCGAAGTTTACGGCCCCGGCATCGGTATGAGCTGCGACTATGCGTGCGGCATGCACTACTGGGACGATTACCTCTATTTTGAAATCATCGACCCCAAAACGGGCGCGACGGTGCCTGACGGGGAAGTGGGCGAACTTGTCATCACCACCCTGCGCAAACAGGGCGCGCCGCTGATTCGGTACCGTACCCATGACCTGACCCGCTTTATGTCGGGCGATTGCCCCTGTGGTTCGCCCTACCCGCGTATCGACACTATCCTCGGCCGTACCGACGACATGGTCAAGGTCCGCGGCGTGAATATCTTCCCCGGCCAGATCGACGAACTGCTCGCCGGCGTAGAAGGCGCGTCGAGCGAGTACCAGGTCATGGTCGATCACCTGGAAGGCAGGGATATCCTGACGCTGTTCGTGGAGATCGAATCGGGCCGGACAGCCGGTGAGATGGAATCGCTGATCCATCGGATCTTCCGCGAAAAGATCGGCCTGTCCGCCGTGGTGAAGCCGGTCGAGATCGGCGACCTGCCGCGCAGTGAAAAGAAGTCCACCCGCATCTACGACAACCGGTATTGAAAGAGCGCGCCCCCTGCAGGGGGCGCGCTCTTTTACGCCCGTATTCGCGGGCGTAAAAAAGGCGCGGAGAACGCGCCTTTTCTGTATGCGTCAGCTGCGGCAGGCCTTGACAAACGCCTCAAATATCCGCTTGTTGACCGTGTCGTGCAGGTCCAGCTCCGGATGCCACTGTACGCCCCACACGAAATGCCTGCCCGGCATATACGCCGCTTCAATCAGTCCGTCGCTGGCCCGCGCCATACGGGTCAGGTCCTCCGCCAGCACACAGATTCCCTGGTGATGGCTGCTGTTGACCTGAATTTGCACCTGCTCTGTAAGCGCGTACAGCGGCGACTGCGTATCAAGGTGCAGCGCGTGCGCAGGTTCTCTGTATGGCGGCGCCTGGTTGTGGACGATGCCCCGGCTGCTGATGAGCTGGGTCGGGAGATTCTGGTAAAGCGTGCCGCCGAGCAAAACGTTAAAAAGCTGCAGGCCGCGGCCGATTCCCAGGCAGGGCTTGTTCAGCGTCTGCGCCGCCTGCACAAAAATCCGCGATTCCATCGTGTCGCGGATCGGGCAGGGCCGTCCGCACAGCGGGCTGGGCTTCTCATGGTAATAGCTTGGCGCAATATCCTGTCCGTCTGTAAACAGGAACCCGTCAAATTCCAGAACGATCTGTTCCAACTGGCTGCGGTCGTCGGTCAGCGGCAGTACGACGGGCAGGCCGCCCGCATACTTTACGCCGTCCAGATACCCGGGCAGCATCCATATGCTGTCCAGTTGGTAATCCCAAAGGGGCATTACGCCGATAAGCGGTTTTCGCATAGTCCACCCTTCCCCGAACCGGGCCTTGTCCCGGCCATATCCAAACGGGGCCGTGCAGCCCCGTTTTTATGCTGTGTTTAAAGTGCGCTATGTTTTTTTGCTCTGCATTTTTGGCAAAATACTGCGTCCAAATCAGAATCGAAGCGCTTCCCGCAGGTTTTTGTCTGTGATTTCAGCCGGAAACGGGCGCGTCGGCAAAACAGTCTGATATCGCGGTTCATCGCTATGCGGCTAAGCTTCCGAATGCGTTTTATATTGTCCGTCAGCTTCAGTCCAAAGCAGGCTGTCAATGACCCGAAAGTTAGGACGCTTGCATAAAACTACAGTGTGTAATGCCGTGTTTGTCGTTTCCCCATATTCATCAGGCGAGCTGTGCCGTCGGATGCCATGCTTCCTCGTATGCGGCGTTGCCTTTTCTGGCGTCCGCCCTCTTTGGCACATCGGGTCAAAACAGCGCCGTACGATGATTCATAGTACTATAAAATACGATAAAAGTCAATAGTCAGCGTCTGCGTCCGTCCCGCTCTGAAATCCCGCGTCAACTGCAGGCTGGCATATTTTAGGGGCCGTTTTATAACAAACGCCGGTGTTTGGTCGATATCTCCGCGGTTGCATACACTGATATGGGCGCCGATGACAAATTCATCCATGTATAGTTTTCATTGGCGGACAAAAACTCCCAATGAGAGCCCGTAAAGGGAATCTTGCATATAGCATCAGCTTGTTATATGAACATAAAAAAATCGGAGGTGGATACATGGCTGACTACAAACAGATGTACATCACGATGTTCCAGTCGGTAACCAAAGCGATCGAGCTGCTGCAGAAAGCGCAGTCCGACGCGGAGGAAATATATATCGCGGCGGAGGACTTTAAAGCGACCGTACTCGGCAAACGGCAGGAAACCGGCGAAACGGAACCGAATTCCGAACCTGAGCCGGAATGCTGACATGTGTACAACGCGGCCGATAAAAAGGACCGGAAGAATGTCTTCCGGTCCTTTTGCAAGCGGTCGCGTTATTCCACCGCTGCGTTTCTGTTCATGATCGCGCCGATAAAGTAGAGAACGGGCAGAACCAGTCCGAACAGCTGCGTCCAGTGGAAGCCGGCCCAGATCATATTGATCAGGGTGAGCAGGATAATAATCGCGCCGAGCACAATACAAGTGGTAGCCCGCTCAGGCTCGTCGCTGTATTTCACACCGAAGATACCCGCGATAAACTGCAAAATCCCGCTCGAACAGGAGAGAATGGTCCCGATCACCATCAGAGCCCCAAGTCCCGCTGCGCCTGACACGGCCATGGCAGTACCGCTGAATATGCCGACGAGTGCGACAATAATCGTGACAAGACTGAAAATAATAAACAGTATGCCGACAGTTTTCAGCAGCGCTTTGCCGGGTGCGTGTGTCATAAAATCGTCTCCTTCTTTAGAATTCTGTTTCCTTAGAAACATACCGAGAAAAACGGTACTTCTTTCTGAAAGTACACGAATCCGCAATTCTCCCTGCTAGTATATCCAAAATCGCGTCGAATATCGGCGGTTAAATTCACAAAAATTTAACAGCAAAAGCGTTTCGTTCGAATGAAATAAATTCAAAAACGTTTGCCCCACTTTCGTTTTCTCTGTAAACAAAGAGTGCGCAGCCTGTTTCCATGATCGGTTCGCCATCGGATTTTTATGGAATCACAGCGCCGTCGTTTGCCGTGTGGTTTTTAAATAGAATGGTACTGAAACTCCGAAGATATGTAACGTTCTTGTTTTTTTGCAAATAAAAACGCGGCCGTCGTAAAACGTCCGCGTCATTTTTTTATCATAAAATCCTGCTTTTCAGCGCCAGTCCAGCCTGCGTATCAGCTCCAGCGCGAGATAGGCGAATCCCTTGTCGCTCGGATGCGCGTGGTCGGAGAAGAACTCCTGCTCATGCGGAATCAGCTGCATTCCGTCAAGCGCCGTATGCCCGTATTCGGCCGCGACCTTGCGCGCATGCTCGCCGATGAGCAGGGTAGTGCGCAGCTTGCCGTCCATTTCGTCCGTGCCCTCGGCGAATACAATCTGCCAGAACGGTGACACGACCGTGACCGGCGTATCGGGGAATCGCCGTTTCAGCTCTGCAAAAAACGCATCTATATTTTTGCGTATCTTATGTATGTCCTGTACAAAAACAAGGTCGTTCGTGCCGAGTTCCACCAGAATCCTGTCCGGCGCAAACGCAAGCTCCGGTTCCACGAGGTCCGGGCGGAACACTTCGCCGCCTACGCTGAGGTTGAGATAGTCGTAGCCATAGTGGCGGGCGAGCAGCGGAATTACGCTCACGGACGGATTGACGCCGAACAGCCCCTGGGAAATGGAGTCACCGAGCACCAGCAGCTTCGGCTCATGCGCATGGCTTACGGTTGTAAACTTTCCAATCCGTATATCAAAAAACGTAACGTCCGCGCCGATGGGGAAGAATATCTCCACAACGGCGCCCGGCGTTTGCAGCGTGTATTCTACCGTCCCGCTTTCAGATCCGTCTGGCTCGCGAACGGCGCGCATAAACAGGCCGTTTTCGTAGATGTCGAATACAATGACCGGGTAGTAAATCTTTGTCATGCGGTAGGAAAAGGATATTTTTTCCGCGTCGGTCTTAAATTCCATGGACATGCCGACCGGACAGCAGGCGTACGGGCACTCGGGCTTTTCCTCCCTGTAGACCCGCAGCCGTTCGTCGGAGAAGCGCACCGGCGTATAGACGCCGTCCTGTTCCATCACACGGGTGCAGTGCCGGAATATGGTTTTCAAGTCCTGCATAAGTCGCCGCCTCCTATGAATTTTTCATAATAATGCTTTCCACAACATCGGATGCGTTTTCGCAGCAGTCCAGGCACTTTTCGAGCCGGTTGTACAGGTTGTTCCAGGCAATGAGCGCAACAGGATCTTTCTCATGGACGAACACGTCGTGCAACGCCCGAATATACAGTGCGTCGCCCTCCTCCTCGATCCGGTTAACCTCAATGATATTGCACCGTATCTCCTCTGATTTTTTAAAGTGCCGCAGGTCTCCGATCACGTCCTTTAGCCGCGCGCAGCTCTCCGTAATCAGCTCCGCGAACCGGATCGCCTCCGGCCGGATTGCGCGTATGTTAAAGGTGTAGCAGCTGATGAGCACATCCTCAATGGTGTCGGTCACGTTGTCAATCTCCTGTGTCAGCGCGACAATGTCCTCGCGCTCGATCGGCGTGATAAACTCCTTTGCGAGCTTTTTATTGATCTCGTGTTTTTTCAGGTCCGCTGTATGTTCTATAATATGCATCTGTTCCAGGGATGCATTCAGCGTATCCGGATTAAACGCCTTGATATTCTGCTCCAGGTATGCGGCGGCGTCGCAGAAGCTCTGCGCCACGTCGGTAAACATGGAAAAATAATCGTTGCCCTTATGTGCCATAAACTCCCTACCTCCTTATTATATGAACGCCAGAAAAAGCTTAGCCATCAAATAGCCGATCACGCCGCAGCCCGGGAAGGTCAGAATCCAGGTGAGCACCATCTCACGCGCCACGCCCCAGTTCACGTACTTAATCCGCTTTGCAGCGCCTACGCCCATGATCGCCGTCGTCTTGGTGTGCGTGGTGCTGACGGGTACGCCGGTCAAAGACGAGAACAGCAGGCAGGCGGAAGCCGCGAGGTCGGCGGAGAAGCCCTGATACTTTTCGAGCTTCACCATGTCCATGCCGACGGCCTTAATAATGCGGTAGCCGCCGATGGAAGTACCCAGGGCCATAACGAAGGAACACAGCACCATCAGCCACACGGGCACGGTCTGCATGCCCATTTCAGCCTGTCCATTCGCGAGCGAAATGCCGAGCAGGAAAACGCCGATAAATTTCTGGCCGTCCTGTGCGCCGTGCATAAAAGCCATTGCGCCGCCGGCCGCAATCTGCGCGCCCTGAAAAAAACCGTCTGCGCGGCGGCGGGTTGCGCGGCGGAACACACATTCCGTCAGTTTCACCGTTATCCAGCCCATGACGAATCCGAGCACGGTGGAAAGGCTCAGTCCGTAGAGCACCTTGACCCATTCGCCGCCGTTGATGCCCGCAAGCCCGCCCTGCAGCGCAATCGCCGCGCCGGAGAGTCCAGCGATCAGCGCGTGGCTCTCGCTTGTCGGAATGCCGAATTTCCAGGCCAGCGTCGCCCAGGTCACAATGGCGAACATGGCGGCGCAGAGTGCGACCAGCGCGCTGTGCGCGTCGCCGCCGAAATCGACCATATTGTATATCGTCTCGGCGATTTTACGGTTGATCAGCGTCATCACAAGCACGCCCAGAAAATTCATCACCGCGGCCATCATAATGGCAAGGCGCGGATGCATGGACCGGGTCGAGACGCAGGTTGCAATCGCATTCGGCGCGTCGGTCCATCCGTTCACCAGCACCACGCCCAGCGTGAGCAGTATGGTAATCAGCAGCGCCGGGTTGTGCGCCGCCTGTTGGAGCAGTTCCCAAAATCCCTGCAAAAGCGATCCCTCCTCAGATTTATTATATCTAGAATGGCGCGCAATGCAAGGATTATTTTAAGGATATATGAATAAAAAAGGAAATCCCTGTCGCAGCTGCGCACGTTTTTTCGCGCCGGTTGACGCGGAAAACGCACTGTGCTATAATAATAAAATCCTAAATATCGCTTTTTGCAGAATCAGGGCGGGTATTGCCGAATCCTCCCGTTTTTTTGCGTATAAAGCGGCAAGTCCGGCTGAAATATGGTCCGTTGGCCCCTCCGCTGTTATGAATCAGGCGATTTTTGCCAATACTATCGGCAGGGAGCCGGCCGTCCGCACGTTTCGCCGGCGCGCATAAAGGAGCAGATTATGAAACAGATACCGTTTTCTCCGCCCGATATTACCGAGGCGGAAATAGAGGCCGTCACGCAGGCGCTGCGCAGCGGCTGGATTACGACGGGCCCGCAGACAAAGCGGTTCGAACAGCGGATCCGGGACTATACCGGCGCGGCCGGCGCCGCCTGTTTAAATTCGGCGACCGCGGCGCTGGAGCTTACCTTGCGCCTGCTCGGCGTGGGTCCGGGCGACGAGGTGATTACGAGCGCATATACCTATACCGCGTCTGCTTCCGTCATTGCGCATGTCGGCGCGAAGATCGTCTTTGCGGACGTTGCGCCCGGCAGCCTGGAAATGGACTATGATAAGCTGGACGGATATATCAACGAACGCACCAAGGCGATCATACCCGTCGACGTGGGCGGCAGGATGTGCGATTATGACCGGATTTACGACGTGGTGCGCAGCGCGTCCGCCCGCTTCCGTCCTACAAACGATCTGCAGGCGCTCTATGGCCGGCCGGTGGTGCTGGCTGATGCGGCGCACAGCTTCGGCGCGTCGCGGCGGGGCCGCCGCAGCGGCGAGGCGGCCGATTTTACCTGCTTCAGCTTCCACGCGGTGAAGAACCTCACCACTGCCGAAGGCGGCGCCGTGGTCTGGCGGGATGCGCCGGGATTGGACAGCGATTACATTTACCGCGAGCTTATGCTTCTGTCCCTGCACGGGCAGAGCAAGGACGCGCTTGCCAAGACAAAACTTGGCCAGTGGGAGTACGACATTGTCTACCCCGCCTATAAATGCAATATGCCGGATACCCTCGCGGCCCTTGGCAATGCGCAGCTCGACCGCTACGGCGGTATACTGGCGCGCCGCCGCGAGATGGTCGGCCGCTACGACGCGGGCCTGAAACCGCTCGGCCTGTGGATCCTGTCCCACTACGGGACCGACTATGCCTCCAGCGGCCATCTGTACATCCTGCGCGTACCGGGCTATCGTGTTGAACAGCGCAACGAAGCCATTGTCCGCCTGGCGGAACAGGGCGTCGCCGCGAACGTGCACTACAAGCCTCTGCCCATGATGACGGCGTATAAGCGTATGGGGTTCGATATCGCGGACTATCCCAACGCTTACGCGATGTATGAAAATGAGATCACCCTGCCGCTGCACGGCAGGCTAACCGATGCGGATATAGACTACGTGGTCGCAGCGCTTGCGCTTGCGCTCCGCGATGTGAAAAGGGGATAGAGAGCGTTGCTCAGACGATGGGACAGGCTCCCGCAGCAAATGCAGACGGAGTCTGTGCGGCGGTATTACGAGCCGCTCAAACGAAAATGGGCGTCCCTGCTGCTGAAAAAGGGCTTTGACGTGGTCGCCTCCCTTTTGGGGCTGATTCTGCTTTCGCCTGTGTTCGCAGTGCTCGCCGTCTGGATCAAAGCGGACTCGCGCGGGCCGGTGCTGTTTCGGCAGACGCGGGTCACGCGCTACGGCCGCACTTTCCGCATTTATAAATTCCGCACCATGGTCGCCGACGCGGAGTCGAAAGGTTCGCAGGTGACGGTGCAGGGCGACAGCCGGATCACAAGAGTCGGCGCAAAACTGCGCGGCTGCCGGCTCGACGAGCTGCCGCAGCTCATCAATATTCTCAAGGGCGATATGAGCTTTGTCGGCGTGCGTCCTGAAGTACCGCGGTATGTGGAGCAGTATACGGACGAGATGTACGCCACTCTGCTCCTGCCCGCGGGCGTTACTTCGCAGGCGAGCATACTCTATCGGGATGAACAGCGCCTGCTTGACGGCGCGGCCGACCCGGACAGGACCTATGTGGAAGAAGTCCTGCCGCAGAAGATGGCGTACAACCTGCGTGAGCTTGCGTCGTTCAGCTTCTGGCAGGATATCCGCACGATGTTCCGGACCCTGGCCGCCGTGCTGGGCGAGTCTGACGCCGCGCCGCCGGAGAATGGGGGCGCGTAGGCGATGCCGGAGAACTATGACAGAGCTATGCGTGAGACGCTCGCGCGCCTTGCGCAGTCGGGGGAGCGGCCGCGCCTGCTGCTGCACGCCTGCTGCGCGCCCTGTAGCACCGCGGTTCTGGAAAGGCTTATGCCCCACTTTGCGCTCACGCTATACTTTTACAATCCGAATATCCTCCCCTGGTCCGAATACGAAAAGCGGCTTTCCGAATTAAAGAAGCTTTTGGCATTCCCGGAATTTTCTTCCGTCGGCCTGTTGGTTCCAGGCCGGGATGAACCGGCGTTTGAGGATATATCGCGCGGCGCGCAGCAGGAGCCGGAGGGCGGCGCGCGCTGCCGCGCCTGCTATGCGCTGCGTTTGGGACGGACGGCGCGGACGGCGGCTGAACTGGGATTCCCGTACTTTACGACCACTCTTTCCGTCAGCCCGCACAAAAACAGCGCCTGGCTCAATGAAATCGGTCTGGACCTGTCCGCGCCGGGCGGGCCCGTCTTTCTGCCGTCCGACTTCAAGAAAAAAAACGGCTACGCCCGTTCGATCGAGCTGTCGAAAAAGTACGGCCTGTACCGGCAGCGGTACTGCGGCTGTACGCCGGTTTGAATGGAATAATCCTTGCCAATGCGAAAAAACGCAAAATATGTTTGCAAGCTTTCGCAGTTGTGATATAATATCGAATCGGCAATACGGCCCGCTGGAAAACGCGGCTCTGCGTGGCCTTACCCCCCTGCGGCGTTCGTTGGACAAACCGCGCCGAGAAGGAGAGAATATGAGTACAAAGAGAATACAATGGCTTTATATGGTAGGGGATATCCTGCTCAGTATGCTCGCGGTCTTCACCGCCGTCCTGCTGCGGTTTGAAGGCAGGCATATCGACGATATCGCCATCTATCTGATCGTCGCGCCCGTGTCGGTTGTCGTGGCCAGTTTTGCCCTCGGCACATACAGCAGTATCTGGGCGTACATGGGCTTTTCGGATGTGTTCCGGCAGTTCGCATCCTCTCTGCTTTCGGCCTGCGTATTTTTCTTTATCAAGTATACCGGCCTGTACCCGATCTGGGCGACCGTCGTCGTCATCTATTTCGGGCTTGTGTTCGTGCTCACGACCGGTGTGCGGATCATCCCGCGTTTTCGGCACTGGCTGCGCGCCCAGCGCACATCCGGCGACCGAAGCGTCAAGCGCGCCGTCATCATCGGCGCGGGGACGACGGGCGCCATGCTCATCAAGCGCCTGCTGGAGAGCGCGGACGAGGGGATTTATCCCGTCGCCGCATTGGACAGCGACCCGGACAAGCACGGGATGCGTATCGCGGGCGTCAAAGTGCTCGGCGACGTGGACAGGCTCGACAGCGCGGTGCGTAAATACAGCGCCACGGACGTGATCCTCGCCATTCCGTCGATCGACTCGATGGACGTCGCCAGTATCTACGAAGTATGCAAACAGGTCGGCGTGCGCCTGCGCATCTACCAGAGCGCCATTGACGCGAAAGGCTATTTGTCCGGCGGCCGCCACGCGCTGCGCGACGTCTCGATCCAGGACCTGCTCTTCCGCAAATGCGTGGAGCCGGACATGCGCGAGGTCGTCAAGTTTATACAGGATAAAACGGTCCTTGTCACCGGCGGCGCAGGTTCCATCGGCAGCGAGCTGTGCAGGCAGGTCCTTATGCAGGGCTGTAAAAAGCTCATCGTGCTCGACTTCCATGAAAACGGCCTGTTTGAAATCAATGAAGAGCTCAAACAGCGCTTTGGCTCCGACCGCTACCAGCTCGTGCTCGCCTCCATCCGGGACCGTGAGCGTCTTGCATCCGTGTTCGCGGCCTACCGCCCCGACATCGTGTTCCATGCGGCGGCGCACAAGCACGTGCCCATGATGGAGATCAATCCCTGCGAAGCGGTGAAAAACAATGTGTTCGGTACGAAAAACGTGCTGGAATGCTGTATAGAGTACAAGGTCAAGCGCTGCATCCTGATCTCCACGGACAAAGCCGTGAATACGACAAACGTCATGGGCGCGACCAAGCGTGTGGCCGAGCTGCTTGTCCAGTCGATGAACGGGCACGGCTGCGAATTCGCGGCGGTGCGTTTCGGCAATGTCCTCGGCTCCAACGGTAGCGTAGTGCATACCTTCCAGCGTCAGATCGATCAGGGCGGCCCGGTCACAGTCACGCACCGGGATATCACGCGCTATTTTATGACCATTTCCGAAGCAGTATCGCTCGTCCTGACTGCGGGCGCGCTCGCAAAGGGCGGCGAGATCTTTGTGCTGGATATGGGCAGCCCGGTCAAGATATACGACCTGGCGACCGATATGATCCGTCTTTCCGGTTACGAGCCCGGCCGCGACATCAAAATTGAAATCACCGGCCTGCGCCCCGGCGAAAAATGCTTTGAAGAGCTGGTCCAGGCGGACGAATCGGTCGATACGACCTCGCATGAAAAAATCTTCGTCATGAAATCGGAGCCGGTTGACGCGGCGCTGGTCCTGGAAAGCGTGGACGGCCTGCGCGAGACCCTTGCGAAGGATGGGGAGAACGCGGTGCGGGCGGCCCTGTTCGGCATTGTGCGGCAGGATATGCACAGGCACGCGGTCCGTTAGCGCCTGTATTGGATTACGTATAAAGCGGCGCGCAGTTTTCTTAAAACTGCGCGCCGCTTTTTTTCGCGTCCGCGTCCACCGCTGCATTTTCAGCGCGCCGTCCCGCGCCGGTTTTTTTCTGTGTCCGGACGCCCGCCGTCCGTCACTCCAAACCGTCGAAGAAGAAGTTAAAATCCACGCCGAATATGCTGCTCAGCGCAATCAGGGCGCTTACGCGGATATTGAGCCGATTCGTTTCAATTTTGGCGTACGTGCTTCTCGACATGTCAATACCCATCAGCTGCAGCTTCGCTATCGTCTCATCCTGCGTAAATCCCTTGTTTTTCCGCGCTTTTTGTATGTTGGAACCAATGTCCCTGTCCGGCCTGATTTTCCCCATAGCATCACTTCCTGTTCCATATTGTGAACATTTGTTTTGATAATACGCCAATTAACGGATATAATGTTTCGCTATATGGAACAGTTCTGCCGGAAGGCCATAAAAAAAAGACCATTTGCACAAATGGTCTTTTTCAGTAACCAGGCCGAATGGAGCTTAACTTCGCGACTTTGCGTCCGTAAGCATCCGTCGTATCTCGTCCTGCGTGGGCGTTTTGGGCGCTACGTAGGTGTCGCCGTAAGTGAGCGCGTCTGAAATAATCGCGTCGAATTTATCGTCCGTAACGCCCAGATCATGAAGCGAGAAATACATGCCCACGCGTTTCATGAACCCGACAAGCGCGCCTTCCAGAGCGGCCGCCGCCTCCATATCGGGCAGTACATGCAGTTTGCGGTCGAGCAGCCGCGCAACGGCTGCGAACTTGGCGGGACAGGATTTATAGGAAAACCGGATAAACTCAGGATAGACCACAGCCATGGACTCTCCGTGCGTGACGCTGGGGAATCGGCCCGTCATGGGCTGGCCGATCGCATGCGGCAGGGTCGTGCCCACGTTCGCGATGCTGATGCCGGCCAACGTGTCCGCATAAGCCATGGCGGCGCGTGCGTCGATGTCGTCGGGATGCGCCATGACATATTCAAGCTTATCAAAGATGATCTCCATCGCTTTGAAGCAGAGCATGTCGATTAGGGGATTTGCCGTAATATTGGTGTAGGATTCAAACGCATGCGCGAACGCGTCGAACGCCGTGGACGCCGTCTGGTGCTCCGGCAGGGAAACGATCAGTTCAGGGTCCACAACAGATACGCGCGGGAAGATCGCCGGGTCGGAAATGGAGGATTTGGATTCGATCCTGGCATTGGAAATAACACTGTACTTGGTCGCGTGCGACCCGGTCCCGCTCGTGGTCGTCACCGCCACAATCGGCGGGATCAGGCTTGGGTCCAGCGGCTTATTTGTCTGGAACCGGTAATCCCACGGCTCGCCCGGGTGCCGCATCCCGACGGCGACCGCCTTTGCCGAGTCAATGGAACTGCCGCCGCCTACGCCGAGAATCACCTCTGCGCCAAACTCTCTTGCCATTGCCGCCGCGTCGTTGATGTGCGCAATCTCCGGATGATTGCGGCGCACCTTGGCGTGGACGGCGACCTCCACGCCGCTGTCCTCCAGAATGCGCTGGATTCTGCGGAACTGTTCCGCCTGCACGTCGTCCCACGGCACGGTGACCATCAGCGCCCTCTTGCCGAGCGCAGCCACCTCTCTTCCCAGGTCTCTGACCCGGCCCCGCCCAAACAGGATTTTTGTCGGGATATAGGTATCGAAGCTCTTGTGCACGGTTTTCACCCCTCCATTTTTATACGTTCTACTTCTGTTAAAAGTATTGTATCAAGCGCGGCAGCAAATGTAAACTGCTTTATTGCGTTTTTCAAAAAAGAACAGTCCCAAGCCTGACCGCAAGCTGTTAAATGGGCAGATTCAACAGATATGGATCCCCAAAAACGATATATTCCAGATGATTCAGGATGATAAGGCAACAGGAAAAAGAGCCGGCTGCGTATTTCGCTTCTGTTGGTTGCCGCAATGTGTGAATTCTGTGCAGAACAAAGGGCGGGGTATCCTTGCGAATACCCCGCCTTTCCTGGCGGCTGTAGGACTAATACACCGGCGTTGCAATACTGCCCTTCGTGATAATATAGGGTTCAAATATTAAATCTTCCGTCTGCGAAATACCGCTGCCTTCAAGAATAATGTCGATCAGTGCGTTAACAGCTGATTTTGCGAGCATGGTCTGATGCTGACACAGCGTCGCCGTAAGCTGTCCCGACAGCAGGTATTGCTCCGTCTGCGGCAGCAGGTCCATCCCTATGACATGGGCCGATACGCCCATGTCCCGCAGCGCGTCGCAGACCGCCCATGAATAGCATGTGGTGAGGAATACGCCCGGCCGCTTTGCATTTGTCGGGAAGCGCTCCGCCGTGGCGCGGGCGGTAATTTCCGGCTGGTCCTCCGTGTAGCCAATGCCCGATATTTTCATGCCGTAGCCTTTCACGGCTGCGGCAAACCCGTTCGTATACCGCTGATGAATGGAGGAGTACATGGAGCCGGAGAGCACTAGCACCTCGTCGCAGCCCACCAGGTGGAACATATCGGCCGCAATGGCGCCTCCCTTGCGCGCGTCCACCCAAGCGGTGCAGCAGGCGTTGAACAGCTTTGTTTTGTTGCCCATGGAAATCACCGGGATTTTGAGCGCGTTAAACTGCTCGTAAATGTCGAAAAAGCAGCGCTCTTCGCTCATGTCGTCCAGCGCGAGGATCGCGCCGTCGTACCTTGCGTTTATAATCTCCTGCAGGGCCGCGTACGCGTGGTCGTCCGACGTTTCATACTCGTAAATGGTGCACTCCAGCTTACCGCCGAAGAACTCGTTGACCGCCTCTCTGATGCCGTTTTTGAACTTGCTGCATATATAGGCGGGAAATGCGGGCAGCACCACGGCTATCCGTATATCGCTTTTGCGCAGGGCCCGCGCCTGCAGGCTGGGGCTGTAGCCCAGGTCCTTAGCGACGGCGATGATGCGGCAGCGCAGCTTGTTGCTGAGATTGCCCTTGCCGGAAAGCGCCAGGGATACCGCCGCCGGTGAAACCTGAAGCATGTCCGCCAGTTCTTTAATGTTTATTTTATTGTTGGTAATGCTGCTGGTTTTACAGAGAACGCCGTCCAATGGATCGCCCCCTTTGCAATACATGTTATCACAATACACCTTGGCTGTCAAATTACCGGCTTTGGTGAAAATGTAGAAACAATCAGGAATGCTTACATTGGCCTTGACAAAAAAAGTCAGGTACTATACAATTAAAAATATAGACACCGTAAATCGTTTTACAAAAAATGTGTAAGGAGGAGAAATATGAAGAGGATTCTATCAGTGCTGCTGGCGCTGGCAGTGACGATATCCCTGGGCGTTCTTGCTGTGAGCGCAGAGGGAGGGAATCTGCTGCAGAACGGCGATTTCAACGCCGGCACTCTGAGCGGCTGGTGGATGCGCTCGGACTGGAACGGCGGGACGTGGGAGTATTCCGCCGGCGAAGGCTACGAAGGCGGCGGCTGCCTGATCGCAACCGGCGTAGGGGACGGAGGCTCCGCCTACAACGCAGGCCTTTTTTACACCTTGCAGGAGGGCAGCGAGTCGACGTTTGTGCCCATGGAAGGAGAGCAGTATCAGCTTTCCTTCATGGTCAATTTTCTGGACGGCACCTCCAATAATGTCTACATGGACGTAAACGAGGGCGCCCTTGGCTCCGGTTCGGCGAACCACACCGGCGGCTGGGAAAAGGTGTCTTTCACCTTCACCGCCCCCAGCGCCGAACCGCTCAAGATACGTTGCGTGGTAAACGGCCTGCCGGAGGGCAAGCGTGTGGCCGTAGATGAGATCTGTCTTGTATCCCTATCCGGCAACCATCAGCCGGAAGGCGCGGATGCTTCGCAGAGCGGAGTGGATAAGGAGACTGCCCAGCTGGGCGACAATCTGCTGGACAACGGCGAATTCAACAAGGCCGCCATTCCGAAGTGGTGGTGCCGTACCGACTGGAACGGCGGCTACTTTACCTGGGTGGATTCCGGCGGCGTGGACGATACCGGCTGCCTGAAAGCCATTGGCGACGGCGAGGGCACGTCGGCTTCCAATGCGGGCGTGTTTTACAGCGGCACTGAAGGCGTGGAAAACTACCTGCAGCTGGAAACGGGCAAGACCTATCAGGTGGACGCTTCCTTTTACCGGCCCGCGGATGTCGAAGGGGCCCTGTATATCGACGTGAACGAGGGCCAGTGCGGCGTGGGCATGTGCTCGACGCATGACGAGTGGGAGACGGTTTCCTTCCGCTTTCTCGCGCCGGAGGACCCGGTGAAAATCAGAATCGTCGCCAACGCCCTGCAGCCTGAGCAGAACGTGTATGTGGACAATGTCATGCTGCGCGAAGTGGGGGCGACGCCCACGGCGCAGGAGCAGGATGATGAATCGGCCGTTGCCGAATCCATCCCTACGATTCAGCCGGCCAACACCGCGCCGCTGGACGGACAGGGAACTGCGTCGAACGCGGGGCTCGGCGTTTGGCTGTACATCATCGTCGGCGCCGTCGTTGTCATTGCGGTGCTCGTTGCAGCGCTTGTGATCCGCGGCAGGAAGAAAAACCCGCCGGCGTCAGGGAACGCCGGGAATAAGGAGGAATGAATATGGCAAAGAGAATACTCGCGTTGTTGGCTGTCCTGGCTGTGGCGCTCGGGCTGTTTGCCGGTTGCGGCGCGTCCGGCACGCGCAACCTGAAAGTCAACTACGCCTTGAATGAAGAGGAAAAAATCACCAAGTTCTTTATGGACAGGGAATACGCCCTCGACGCAGACAGCGCCAGAACGACAGAGGACGAACTGCAAAAGGCAGAGGAGTTTTTGACACAGTACGTTCTGGAAGCCGCGCAGAACGGCGTCAGCGCTTTCGACATCAAGATTGGCGATACGCAGTTTGCGCAGGACATCGGAAACTGGACCCTGCAGAGCGAAACCACGGGCGACGACGATGTGAAAACGGACTATACGCTCACCTATACCAAGGACGGAGAGCCGCTGACGGTAACCGTATACGCCACCCTGTACAAGGCATATCCCATAGTGGAGTGGACGGTATGGCTCACAAATACCGGCGCGGCAAATTCTGCCCAGATCACCGATTTCAACGCGCTGAGCCATGTATTCGGCGCGGTCCAGGCGGACAGCCAGTTTAAGCTTACCACCTTTGAAGGCAGCCACGAGGCAAACGATTCCTTTAAGGCGGAAATGCTGGTGCTGGAACAGGAGCAGCGCAAACAGGTCAGCGGCACAGGCGGCAAATCCTCGGTAAACTGGTCGCCTTATATCAACCTGCAGTGGACAAATGAAGATGCCGCATGGGGCAAAGAGGGCGTGTTCATCTCCAACGGCTGGTCCGGCCAGTGGACGACCATATCCACCAACACCGGCAACGGCGTTGAGGTGATTGCAAAGCAGGAGTATCTGGACACCTATCTCGCCCCTGGTGAGAGTATCCGTTCTCCGCTCATTACCCTCCTTTTCTGGGAAATGGACCTCATGCGTTCCCAGAACATATGGCGGGACTGGGTGTACAACGTAGCGATGCCGCAGCCCGGCGGGGAACCGATTCCCACCATGCTCCACGGCAATACCGCGCAGGATACCGCTCTTACGGAAACGGCTACCACGGAAAATCAGGTGGAGGCGATCCGGAAGTGGATGGAGCTGGGCTTTGACATCGACGCATGGCAGATGGATGCAGGCTGGTACGATATGGCGTACGGCTCGACGTCCTGGGTGGACACCGGGTCCTGGACGCCTTCGCAGGAGCGTTTTGGCGGCAGCCTGAAGACGATTAGCGACGAACTCCATAAAAACGACTTGGATTTCATACTCTGGTACGAGCCGGAGCGTATGGTAACGGGTTCTGAATGGCAGTTAAAATTTAAGGATACCAATTACATTATCAATGAACCCGGCTGGCAGCTCTATAATCTTTCCGACGATGAAGCGACGGATTGGCTGATCGATTTCATGCTCGACTCCATCGAGAGCAACGGGGTTGATATCTACCGCCAGGACTGCAACATCAACAACCCCTCCCTCAAGTCATATTGGGATTCCCTGCAGGAGGAGGGGAGGAAGGGCTATGTGGAAAATCGATATATCATCAACTATTTGCGCTATTTCGATGCGATTTTGGAAGCCACCGGCACCTTTATCGATTCCTGCGCCTCCGGCGGCAAGCGGCTGGATCTGGAAACTACCAAGCGTGCAGTAGCGCTTTGGCGTGACGACAAGTGCTATGACGCGACGCTTACGCAGTGCCAGAGCTGGGGGATCAACTTCTTTATGCCGTATTCTGGTCAGGGTTCGCTGGATCAGAGTCCGGGTACTATGACCTATACCTTCCGTTCCAATATGATGGCGTATACCGGCCTGCCCTGGATGCTGTCGCTGATCAACGACGATAATATTGACCAGCACAAGGCGCTGATCCAGGAGCATCGGGATTACAGCCACTACCTCACCCAGGAATACTATCCGCTTACCGCGTTTTCCGAAGAGGAAACCGCCTGGATGGCATGGCAGTATAACGACGCGTCCGATTCTACGGGTATCATACAGGTGTTTAAGCGTACGGAAAGCACGCAGACGGAGGATACGTATTTCCTCTCCGGCCTGCAGGCCGATACCCTCTACCGCGTAGAGGATATCGACACCGGCGACTATGTGGAAATGACCGGAGAGGAGCTCATGTGCAGCGGAATCAAGATTACGCTGCAGGACGATTTCGCAGCGGCAATCTACCACTATACGCCAGTGGAACAGTAAGGCGCAAATGCAATACGGCGGACAATTCTGTCCGCCGTATTTTTTTTTGCAGAGCGCATACAAAGCGTTTTCTTATGTTCATATGATTTAGTTCCCCAAAGAGGATAGACAGGCCTCCACAAATTTGGTTGCAGAAGGGCTCGCCGGGTGCGTTTGATCCGCCGTTCAGTTGACCAGAACGGGCAGAGGAATAATCGCGCGTGCGATTGATGTATAAATGCGTAAACTGTCCGCTCCCATGAAAAGGGAGATACAACGCTGACGCAATAACGTTGCCAGTGTATCAGATAATCCGCGGGAGAACATCCGGCACGATAGAAAAAGAGAACAGTAAAGCGCGCCGTCGTCGAGATTGTAACAACCTTCGACGATGTCGCGCTTATTCCTGGAAGGGGCGAACACTTCAGAGGCCGTTTCCGGGGCGGGCACCCTGCCCGGATAAAAGAAAAGAGTCCAGACGCGAACTGCGTCCAGACTCAGTCTGATGGAAGGGATGGTCACTTTTGATGCCGCTTCCGGCGCGAGCGCCCTGCCCGGAAAAAGAAAAGAGTCCGAACGCGAATTGCGTCCAGACTCAGTCTTTGGAAGGGGTGGTCACTTTCGATGCCGCTTCAAAGTCCGGTAAACGATAAGTTCCACTCAAAAGAATATCTACCGTGCTATGGATTTCAACTGTTCCAAAATATCAGCTTCTTCAAGATTGGCTAACTCCAACAACGAATAGTTTACAGACAGCTTTTTTATCATCTCACATCCCAAGTAATATCCGACGTCACTTCTTTCTTCGTAATGGTTCCAATCACCGAAGAAATCATGAGCACTTTTTTCATCAATGATACGTTGCAAAAAAACTTCATATAATTTTTGACGGTTTGTTTCACACCAATTTGCCCAACCGTTTTTATCTTGATGATAAAATGTTTTATTTTGCATCAAGAGTTGCTCAATAAACATTGCTATGCCTTCACGGTATAGTTGCCAAAGAGCCTTGCTTTTGTATGGTCTCTTTGTTTCCAAACGAGTTTTATTGTGCCAAATGTGCCCAAGCTCGTGATAAATCAGTCCCGCCATATTAGATCTATTTTGCCAGGATAATTCAATAATTTTTTCAACGCCTAATAAGATAACAGGATATCCATCCAGCTCAGTTGCCCAACCGGCACCGTTACACAGTCCCAAATAAAAGATGATAGAAACGTTCAAATCTGTTTGCAAAATATTTTGTATCTTTTCCGGCAATCCATCTGTAAGCAAAAGAAAAGATTGATGTGCAACATTAAGTTGGTCGAAATGATATGCTACATTGTTTAGCAAGGGGAAGACATCATCTTGAAAATTATAGTCAGCAATATCGTCCCTTAATTTAACTGCCAAATTAGGTGAAATAGCGTTTGCATACTTTTCCCAATTTTCTATATTGAAAATATTATTCGTAAAGCAGTCAGTAATTTGAGAAAAGGTATCTATTATTTTCATATTGAACCCTCTATCATAGTCTGCAAAATACAACGAAAATCCTTATTTTCAAAATAAAAAAGAAGACTTTCGACTGTAGTTACCAATCGAAAGTCTTTGGTTGCGGAGGCAGGATTTGAACCTGCGACCTCCGGGTTATGAGCCCGACGAGCTACCGAACTGCTCTACTCCGCGCTATAGTACGCATTCAATGCCGTAGCCTTCGGATGGTGCCGGAGACCGGGGTCGAACCGGCACGGTCTTTGGGACCACGGGATTTTAAGTCCCGGGCGTCTGCCAATTCCGCCACTCCGGCATTTGTGTGCCTATAAAGTATAGCACAGCTCTATAGCCTTGTCAATCCCCAATCCAGAAAACCTGTAAAAATTCATCGCAAAATGCACTGTTTTTCGATCATAACCGCCGTCTTTCGCGCACAGGTTGATCCGGGCCGCCTATGCATGTGAAATTATCTGAATCCGCTTGCAAATGGATGCGCTGCGGATTATACTGTTTTCAAAATAAAACCTGAGAGGAACCTCAAAATGAGCAAGCAGAAAATATTGGAAGTACTGAAAACCGGGATCAACGCCGGCCCGCCGCCGTCTTTTCCGCAGATCGATCTGGCCTATGCATCGCAGTGCGCAGGCAAACGGGTAGGGGAGGCGTTTCTGGATCCCGCCGTCCATGCATACTGCCTCGAAAGCGCGCTGCGCCGGCACAGCGGCGCGGCGGGCGTTTATATCAATCTTTGTCTCAACGCCGGCTCTATCGCGTCGCTGGACTGTTCTAATCCAGGACATACGTACGCGGTCGATCTGGCGGGCGTGCGCTGGAGCATTCCGGAAAACGACGTGGGGTCACCCTGCCGCTATGACATCGCGGACCTGGACGATACGCGCCTGCTTACGGTGGACGCGCTGTCCGGCGGCATAACGGAGACGTTTGCGAAGATATCGGACGCATGCAGGCATCAGTACCTGATTGTTCCCGGCATCACGGGTCCATACAGTCAGGTAGTGTTTATGTTCGGCCTGCAAAACACGCTGGAATCCATTTACGACGCGCCGGAAAAACTGCATGAAATTCTTGCTGTTCGCACGCGTTTTGCAATTAACTGGGCCAAAAAGCTCAAAGAGCTGGGCGCTGAGTGCGTCTGGATTGGGGAGGGAGCGGCCTCGTCCAGCCTGATCTCGCCGCAGCACTACGCGCAATTCGTTATGCCCTATGCAAAAGCGCTTGTGGACGAGATCAGGGCGCTTGGGATGTATTCCATCATGCATGTGTGCGGAAATATCAATCCATCGTTTGCCCATGTAGCGGAGACCGGGGCTGACGCAATGGATATCGACCATATGGTCAGCCTCGCTGCGCTCTGCGAAGGATTGCCGCGCCGAACGTGCCTGAAAGGAAATATGGACCCGGTGCATCTGTTGACCTGTACGCCGGAACAGGTGGCCGGCGAGAGCAGATCGATTGCGGATTCAGTAAAGGGGAAATGCGGATTTATCCTCTCCACCGGCTGTCTGATCCCGCGCGACGCCGACCCGGCGTGCGTCGATGCCATGATCGGTTTTGCAGGCTGAAAAGGACCGTTTGGGAACGTCAGCGCTGCAGCGCTTCCACAAGGCTGTAGTAGATGGGAATGGTGATGAATATCACCCAGGTAGGGTGCCAGACCGAGCAGAACATGCCTATGCCCAGGTACACGATCGCAACAAGCACAGGATAGGCGAAGTGGTGGGCGTTGCGGTGTTCAATCGCACTTAAAAGCGTGTAGTACAGGGGTACTGTGAGCAGAAAAAGCCATGAGACGCTCCAGCCCTTGTACCCGAAGAACCCCCAGAGCAGGAATCCGATCAGAGCGAGCACAGGGTAGGGCAGCTGCCGCAGCGCGACGATCCAGCGCCGCTGTCCGCGAGCGGGACCGTCCGTGCCCGGGATATTGTCGCAAACGGGCGGATTTTCAGAACATGCGCCGCCGTCTGCGCTCTCCTGGCAGTGACCGTCCTGTTCGGCATATGCGTGCCCGCACCCTATATTTACGACCTCCCCGGTTTCCACGTCGTTGACATAGATACCCCTGCGGCCGACGTGTACCTCAGAACCGTTTGCCTCCGTCACATGAATGCCGCCGTCGCGGAAGGATACGCTGGTCTGCGCGTTCGTTTCCACGTTTTCCTGTTCCGTTTGCGGCTCGCCCGCGCCGTTGTGTTTTTCTTTTGTGCTTTTGCCGCCGAGCAGCAGCTCGTCGAGCGATATATTGTATAGCTTTGCCAACGCGATCAGGTTGTCGGTGTCGGGCGACACCTCTGCGCGCTCCCATTTGGAAACGGCCTGGCGGCTGATCCCCAGCCGCGCCGCGAGCTCTTCCTGTGAAAAACCGTTCTGTTTGCGGAGCATATAGAGTTTGTTTGCAATTTCGATATTCATTCCCATATCATTTTCCTCCGTCGTTTTTCTGTCCCGATTATATCGAAAACCGGCTGCTCTGACAAGCGATTCCAGTTTGCAAAATATAAAAAATTCCGCAACTGCTGGTTGCGGAATGGCCGTATCGGTCTGTAAATATGGTTCAAACGCCATGCCGGCCCTATACGGTCAGTATTTCCCGGAGCCGGAGCAGTATCTGTTTTTCCTTGCGCGAGATCTGTACCTGCGTCATATCCAGGCACTGCGCCGTTTCCTTCTGTGTGTAGCCGCGGAAATAGCGCAGCGCAATCAGCGAAGCCTCCTTGTCGGGCAGGCTGGAGATCGCCTGCTTGAGAGAGAGCCGTTCTATGTTCATAGCCTCGTCCTCGGCGCCCAGAATACGTAGCAGGGATCCGTCCTGTTCATTGTCGGATGCGGTCTGGTCAAGCGAGAGCGGCGGCACGCTCGAATCGAGCGAAAGGGTGATTTCATCAATGGTCAGCCCCGTCAGGTCCGCCAGTTCGCGCGGCGTCGGGCTGCAGCCCTTTTCCTTTTCATATTGCTGGCTGGCCCTGCGTATGCGCATCGCCTTTTCCTTTATGTCCCGTGAAACCTTGACCGGCCCGTTGTCGCGTATAAACCTCTTCATCTCGCCGGCTATGACCGGTACGGCATAAGTGGAAAAAGCGAGTCCCCGCGTCTCGTCGAAATTCATAATCGCTTTAAACAGGCCCATGCTTCCCGCGCCCACAAGGTCCTCGTATTCCGCGAGCCCGCCGTAAGAGAGGCGGGAGGCCAGGGAATATACGAGTCCTAAATGGGCCTGGGCAAGTTCGTCCTGCGCGCGCCGGTCGCCGTTTTTAGCCCGTGTGAACAGCTCTCGGCCGATCCCGTCGGCGCTCATGCCGTTTTGCGGATCTGCCCCCGCCTGCCGGACAGCTTGCGCCGTATGACGACCCGCGTGCCCCGGCCCGGCTTGGAGTAGACTTTGAGCCGGTCGGAAAAGCTCTCCATAATGGTAAAGCCCATGCCGGCGCGTTCGCCGGTATTACAGGTGGTGAACAGGGGTTGCATCGCCTTTTCCACGTCCTCAATGCCGCAGCCCTTGTCGCGGATGGTTATGGAGACTTCTCCGGCGTCGTTGAACTTGACGGTTATGTAAATCATGCCGAGCGTGTTCTGATACCCGTGAACAATGCAGTTTGTAACAGCCTCGCTCACAATGGTCTTGATCTCGGCGAGCTCGTCCACTGTCGGATCGAGCTGCGCGAGAAAACCTGAGACGGCGATGCGCGCAAACCCCTCGTTGGAGGACCGGCTGATAAAGCTGATCTGCATCTTATTTTCTCCTGTCATTGCCTCTGCACCTCTTTTACAATATTAAATACGCCTCCAAGATTGAGTACTTTACGCACCTGGTTATTCAGGCCGTGCAGAACCATTTTCCCGCCCCATTCCTGCACGATTTTATACCGGCCGATGACGGCTGCAATCCCCGAGCTGTCGCAGAAGGGCACGCCCTGCATGTCCAAGAGCAGCATTTTCGGTTTGAGCCGTTTAATTACGGGATCGGTCTGCAGGCTGATTCCGCGCAGGTTGTGGTGGTCCATCTCCCCCTGGAATACGAGTATGAGCAGGTCGCCTTCCTCCCGTGTTTCAACTTTCATTTTTTCACATCCTTTCCCGATTCGCAGTCTGTATCATGTCGCCATTTTTGATAGAAATGCCGCCGGTGCGCCGGATCCCCCCCGAATCCGGCGCACCCCTTGCGGCGGAAGTATTTTTCCGAGCCGCGTTTTCCAAGCTGTCAGTCCGCGCACATGGGTTGTCCATACCGCGGCTGCGGAAAAGACCCTGTACATAGGATAACTTGAACTGCACGCAAAAAATGTAAATATTTGTCAGCGAGCAAAGAAAAATCGAATTTTGTTGAAGTTGCAAAATGCGCCCTTGAAATACGCGGATATATTTGGTAAAATAGGGAAAAATACAGGGGAAATTTGAAACAGGAGGGATCGACGCGCCTGCCGCGCCGGTTCCGCTCCGGAAAAGAGGGATGATATGCTGGAGAGAATGAAACAGTACGCCCGCCTGCTCGTCCGGGTCGGCGTCAATATTCAAAAAGGGCAGAACCTGGTGCTGCTCTGCCCGGTAGAGTGCGCGCAGTTCGGGCGCATGTGCGCGACGGAGGCGTATGAAGCCGGCTGCCGTGAGGTAATCGTAAGCTGGCGCGACGATTATATGACCCGCGAAAAGTACCTGAAGGCTGCTGACGACGTGTTTGATTCCTATCCCGCCTGGCTTGCTGCGTTTTACAATGACAATGCGCGCGAGGGCGCGGCCTTCCTCGCCATTTCCGCATCCGACCCGGAAAACCTGAAAGGGGTGGATCCCGGCCGTCTGCAGCGTGCGGAAATCGCATCCGGCGCCGCGGTGCAGACCTATCGGCGCCTGCAGATGTCCAACGGCTTTCCATGGTGTATCGCGTCCGTGCCGGTGGACGCCTGGGCGCAAAAGGTGTTTCCCGACGCGGAAAAACAGGATGCGGTCGACCGGCTGTGGGACGCCATCTGCGCCGCTGTCCGCGTAGACGGGGGCGACCCGGTGGAAAACTGGAAAGAACACCTGGCCAACCTCGGCGCGCGCAAGAAAAAGCTCAACGAGTACCGCTTCCGTTCCCTGCGCTATACCAACAGTATAGGGACCGACCTGACCGTTGAACTGCCCAAGACCCACTTCTGGCAGGCGGGCGGGGACCGCACCCACGGCGGGCAGGTATTTATCGCCAATATGCCGACCGAGGAGATCTTTACCGCCCCGAAGAGAGACGGCGTGAACGGCGTGGCCGTCGCTTCCATGCCGCTTGTGAAAGACGGCAACGTCATCGACAAATTCCGCATGCGCTTTGAAAACGGAAAAATAGTCGAGGTGCAGGCCGAACAGGGTGAGGATGTGCTGCGCAGCGCCATCTCGGTTGACGAGGGCGCGTCCTACCTCGGCGAAGTCGCGCTGGTTCCATACGATTCTCCCATCTCGAACGCCGGCGTGCTGTTCTACAACACCCTGTTCGATGAGAACGCCTCCTGTCACCTTGCCTTTGGCGAAGCGTACCCCTGTATCGAGGGCGGGATGGAGATGGATAAGCAGGAGCTTGCCGCACACGGACTCAACGATTCCATCACCCATGTCGACTTTATGATCGGCACGCCTGATCTCTCGATTGTCGGCACAACCTGGGACGGCGAGGAAATCCCGGTGTTCGTAAACGGCAACTTCGCGTTTTAAAATGCAAAAAAGCCGCCTGTACAGGCGGCTTTTTTATGCATGGAAACTAGCTTTCGCCCACAATCCGGTAATAGACCTTAGCGGTCAGGCTGAAAACGACCGCGTAAAACACGGCGAAAACGGCAATGGAACCCGCTGTGCAGGCGGCGAACAGCGGCACGTTCGTCAGGTACAGGATGCGCAGAAGCCGCGTAATAACGGGGAAAGCGAACGCAATGTGTATGCAGGCGACGACGAGCGGGAGAAAGAACATGGTCAGAATCTGCGCGCGGATAGCCCGGCGCACCTCTTTACGGCTGAGTCCGACCTTTTGCATGATGGCGAAACGTTCCTTGTCCTCATAGCCCTCCGATACCTGTTTGTAATAGATAATCAGCACCGCGGCCATCATGAACGTCAGCCCGAGGAAGATACCGAGAAAGAACAGCCCGCCGTACATGCCGAGAAAGGCGTCCCTGCTCTCGCTCTGCGTATCCAGCCGGCCGCTGAACTTCTCTCTTGTCACTTCGTCGGAAAGCTGCTCGAACACTGCGTCGGCCGTCTCGTCCGGCGCGTCCAGGTCAAAGGCATAGTACTCCCTGAGCGGATACAGGGACGCGCCGTCGTTTCCTGTCTGCAGCCGGGCAATATCCTCCACTACGCCCCTGTCGCTGACGACTATATACAGGATTTTATCCTGCTCCTGCAATGTATAGACGTCCGCAAGGCTGAATTCGTCTGGCGTCAGTTCGCTGCCGGATACGCGCAGGCGCAGTCCCGCAATGTAGATTTCGCTTCCGCCGTAGATTTGCTTTGGGGAATAGACGCGCGCCTCATCCTCCGCAAGCGAAATACCGCTTCCCGTGAGCGCGTTAAAGTCGTCCGCGCTCAGAATCACAAGCGCATATATATCGCCGCCTAGCTCGTCCGAATACCCGTCGGGATTGAAATCAAACCTGTCCCCGTCGCGCACGGCGGGGATGTCCAGATACGCGTACTGCATCTCGTTTTCAGGCGCAAGCCCGCGTTCGCCGAGCAGGTGTCTGGCAATATCCGGAATATCCCTGCTCTTTTCAATTTGTCCGCTGTCCGGGTCGATTATCAGGTGTTCCTCTGTGACAATGTCCCGCGGATACATCATGTGCAGCGCGTCTTCCATGCCGATATAGAGGGAGACGGTCGTCGAGACCATGACCAGCACCATGGTGGATAGAATGCAGATATTGGCGAGACCCACCGCGTTTTGTTTCATGCGGTACATCATGCCGGAGACATTGATAAAATGGTTGGTTTTGTAGTAATAGCGCTTGTTTTTACGGAGCGCTTTCAGAATGGCGATGCTTCCGGCGGTAAACAGGCAGTAGGTGCCGATGATCACGAGTACGACCGCCAGAAAGAACAGTGTCAGCGCCTGCAGCGGATTTGTGGTCGTAATCGAAATATAGTACCCGCCGCCAAGGCACAGCGCGCCCAGAATCGCAAGCGCCCATTTTGTCCGGGGCTCCCGTTCTCCGGTCTGCCCGCCCTTGAGCAGTTCAATGGGCTTGGACAGGTGGATCTGCCGCAGGGAGTTGAGCAGGGTCAGGGCGAAAATGGCCAGAAAGAGCACGGCGGTGGCAACGAGCGCCTGCGGGGAAAATTCAAAGCCGAATTTGAGGTCGAACTGCATGATTTTCATCAGCAGCAGGCTTACAAGCTTGTAGAAGGCGAGTCCCAGCCCGATACCCAGAACGAGGCTGATCGCCGCCGTATACAGCGTCTCGTAGGCAATAATGCGTCCGATATGTTTTTTCTCCATGCCCAGAATGTTGAACAGGCCGAATTCCTTTTTGCGGCGTTTGACAAGGAAGCTGTTCGTATAAAACAGGAATATCACCGCGAATATCCCGACCACGTAAATACCGAAGCCCAGTGTCGCCTCCAGCGAAGTCCCGCCGTGCATGTTGGTAAGCGCGCTGCTGTGGGCGAGCGTCGCCATAATGAAGAACATTGCCACAGTGAACACAGAGGCGATGAGATAGGGAACGTAGGTCCGCGCGTTTTTGCGTATATTCTGCGCGGCGAGCCTTGCATAGAACATCTTACGCACCGCGCCCACCACCCGTCGCGATCGTCGTGAGCGTGTCGGAGATCTTTTGGAACATCTCCTGCTCGGCCAGGCCCGCGCGGTACAGCTGGTGGAACACCTCGCCGTCGCGCAGAAACAGCACGCGCCTGGCATGGCTCGCCGCTTTTGTGCTGTGCGTGACCATAACAATGGTCTGGCCCTCGCCGTTGATGTCCTCGAACAGGCGAAGCAGGCTGTTCGTCGCCCGTGAATCGAGCGCGCCGGTCGGTTCGTCTGCGAGCACGAGCTGCGGATCTGTAATCAGAGCGCGCGCCACCGCCGCGCGCTGTTTTTCACCGCCCGATACCTCATACGGATACTTGCGCAGGATTTTTTCAATCTCGAGCTTTGCGGCAATGGGTTTGAGCCGCGCGCTCATTTCAGGGAACGACTTGCCCGCCAGCACCAGCGGCAGGAATATGTTGTCCTGGATCGAAAAGGTGTCGAGCAGATTGAAATCCTGGAAAACGAACCCGAGATTGTCGCGCCGGAACGCGGAGATTTCGCGTTCTTTGATGCTTACAATGTTTCGGCCGCCGAGCAGCACTTCGCCGCTTGTCGGCTTGTCAAGTGCGGCCAGGATGTTGAGCAGGGTCGTTTTGCCCGAACCCGATTCGCCCATAACGGCGACGTATTCTCCCTGCTCCACGGAAAAGGACACGTTGGACAGGGCGTGGACATGATTGCCGCCGAATCTGGTAGTATAGACTTTTTTCAGGTTTTTCACTTCTAACAGCGCCATACAATATCCTCCTTTTTTCATCATGTCCAGTATAACAGGCCGGGAAGATGCGCTGCCATAGATCAGGCTTACATTTTCCCGGCCATTCTTACATTCCCGTAAGTTTCTGCGCCCACAGTTTTTCAATAATAATCTGCGTTGCGCTCCTGCGCCCTTCGGGCGCGCCGCGCGCCAGCGTCGCGGCCCGCGGTTATTCGTTCTGCAATTCGTCCGTGCCGAGCCCAATGCGCACCGTCGTTCCCGCGCCAGGCTTCGATTCAATCTCCAGAGTGTGCGACAGTCTCGTAAGGATCCGCCGGCACAGGTACAGGCCCAGCCCTGTGGACTTGCGGTCCGTTCGGCCGTTGTATCCGGTAAACCCCTTGTCAAAAATGCGCGGCAGGTCTTCCGCCGCAATACCGATGCCCGTGTCGGCGATGACGAGGCTGTCGCCGTCCATGTATATGGAAATCTCGCCGCGCGGCGTGTATTTAAGCGCGTTGGAAAGCAGCTGTTCAATGGCGAACTGGAGCCATTTCGCATCGGTCAGCACGCTGTAGTGCAGGCCGTCGTAAACGAGGGTAATCCGACCCCGTACAAAGAATTTGGCAAATTTGCGCACGGCCTGTTTGACGATCCCGTCCAGATCGTACCGCCGCAGTACATAGTCGGTGCTGCTGCTCTCGAGCCGGAGGTAAGTCAGCGCCATGTCCGTGTACTGTTCAATCTTAAACAGTTCCGCCTCGAGCGCCGCGCCTTGCGCGTCGTCCAGTTCCTGCAGCAGCAGGTGCATCGCCGCAATAGGCGTCTTGATCTGGTGCAGCCACAGCGTATAGTAATCGAGCATCTCGCTCATGCGGCTGTCGGCGGCCGATGTGACGCGGCTTTTCTCATCGTATACTGCCTCGATCAGATCCTGGTAGTCCTGCTCGAACAGATCTTTCGGCGCCGGCAGTCCGTCGAGGCTGAGCACGATGCGGTTATACAGGTCGCTGAGCAGCCGGTGCCGCTTATAGAACAGCGCGAAGTCGGCGCAAACAAGCAGCAGCGCGACGAGAACGCACAGCAGCAGCGAATACCAGACGGCTTCCGCCGGCAGGTCGTACAGGCTGAATACGAGCGCGAATATGCCTCCGCAAAGGGCGATGAGAAACAGTCCTTTGCGATGGTAGCGCAGGTATTCTCCAAACGTACGCGCAAACAGCCTCATGCCCCGTCCCTCCCCGGAATCGAGTACCCCACGCCTTTTTTTGTCGCGATAAAGTCGGCCAGCCCCGCGGCCTCCAGCTTGCGCCGCAGGCGGTTGACGTTTACGGTAAGCGTGTTGTCGTCTATATAGCTGTCCGTCTCCCACAGTTTCGTCATGATCGCGTCCCGGCTCACCACGCGTCCGCGCGCTTCCATAAGCGCCTGCAGAATCCGGAACTCGTTTTTCGTCAGCGGGATGCGCGTATCGCCCGCCTGCAAAGTCAGTTCTCCCAGGTCCAGCAGCGCGCCGCCGTGCTCGATCCGATCCGCCGCGCCGGTGAATTCATAGGTGCGCCGCAGCAGCGCCTGCACCTTTGCCGTAAGTACGGAAAGGTCGAACGGTTTTGTGATAAAATCGTCCCCGCCCATATTCATTGCCATCACTATATTCATGTTGTCCGCGGCCGAAGACAGGAAAACAATGGGCACCCGGGACAGCTTCCGAATCTCGCTGCACCAGTGATGCCCGTTGTAAAAGGGCAGGTAGATGTCGAGCAGCACGAGCTGCGGACCGCACCGCAGGAACTCCGCCGTCACATTCTGAAAATCCTCTGCGATACAGGCTTTCATCCCCCAGGACTCCAGGTGCTTTTGTACGGCGCGGGCAATGGTCCGGTCGTCTTCTACAATCAATATGGTATACATGCCTTTGCTCCTTTCAGTCCGGCTATCGCATGCCCCCCCCCCCGGCCTGCGTTCAAAACCGCGGTTGCCGGCGCGGATGCGAATCGGCCCCCTTAAAAAACGAGAAATCCCCCTGAAAAGGGGGATCTGAATGTTCATATATTCCGCCGCTTAGCCGACGCTCTCGTCGGAAAGGTTCTGCAGCAGCCCCCGAATGTCGCTGGCCATATGCAGGCAGCCGCAGATGACGACGAATCCCTTCGGCCCGGCAAGCTCCAGCGCTTTCTTGTAGGCGTCAAGATAGTCGGGAATGTGTTCGGCGGGCTTGCCGGTCCGGCGGCACAGGTGGGCGAGATATCCGCCGTCCAGCCCGCGCGGATCGTCCGGCGTAAGCGTAATAAAGCAGTCGGCGCATCTGGCCAGCATCTCCAGCTCGGTTTTGTAGTCCTTGTCTTTAAATACGCCGAACACCGCCACAATCTTTTTCCCTTTGGCAAAGTTATCGAGCGCGTCGCACAGCGTGCGCATCCCGTCCGCGTTGTGGGCCGCGTCGAGCAGTACGGTAGGTTCCCGCCGCAGCACTTCCAGACGGGCGGGGAAGAACGTATTTTCAACCCCTTTGGCGATATGCTCGCGCGAAATGCGGAAGCCGCGCTGCGCCGCAAGGTATTCAAGCGCGCATACGGCGGTGACGGCATTGTAGATCTGGTGGCGGCCGGCCAGGGGCACGCGCAGGCGCAGCCCGCCGTATTCGATCAGCGATCCGTCTATGTCGGAGCGCAGAATCTCCAGCCTGTCGTTGTCCGGCAGATAGAGCGGGCACCCCTTTTCCGCCGCTGTCCTGGCAATGACGCCGGCGGCTTCGGAAAACTGGAACGGGTAACTGATGACGGCAGACCCGCTCTTGATAATCCCGCACTTTTCAAAGGCGATCTGTTCCAGGGTATTGCCGAGGTACTGCATGTGGTCGAAGGAGATTTTGGTGAGCACAGCGCACAGCGGGGCGGGGATAACGTTGGTCGCGTCAAACCTGCCGCCGAGCCCCGTTTCAAGGGAGATGACGTCGCAGCCCTGCGCGTAGTAGTAGAGCATGGCGGCGGCCGTCACAAGCTCGAATTCGGTTACAGAGTCGTCCATCTGCTCCACATGCGGCTTGAGAATGTTGACCGCCCAGGTCAGGTCGTCGTCGGAAATGCTCGTGCCGTCAATGGATATGCGCTCGTTGAAGTTGAGCACAAAAGGGGAGATATAGCGGCCGCAGCGGTAACCGGCCGCTGTCAGCGTGTTTGCGATATACGTCGCCGTCGAACCCTTGCCGTTCGTGCCCGCTATGTGTACGAATCGCAGGTGTTCCTGCGGACTTCCGACCCGGCGCAGCAATTCGCGAATGCGTTCCAGGCCGAGCCTTGAACCGAATCTCGTGCGCGAATGAATGTACTGCAGCGTCTCGTTCACCCCGGCCGCCTCCTTTCTGTTTGTTCTCGTGTCCGCGCATCGGGCCGTTCCGGAAAAAACGGTGGCAATCCGCGCCGACACAATCGTTCTTTAATAAATATATATTATCTGAAAAATGTCGTAAATTCAATCTTTTTGCCAAAATTATTTAAAAAGCGGCTGTCCGGGGCGCATTTAATAATTTTCCTCTTTGTGCGCGCATATATTCAGAGTGCCGGGAAACGGCGTGACAGGAGGGTTCATGTTGAAGATATACATTTTGCGGGCGCGAACCGTCGCCTGGGTGCTCTGCGCCGTTATGGCGTTCATAACCGCGGGCGTCGTTGCAGTCGGCGTCGTGCGCGGCGCGGGAGATATGCCGAAGGAGGACGGGTTGCAGGTACCCATTGTCATGTACCATATCATTCTCAAAGACAAGGCCAAAACCGGCAAATATACCGTCACCCCGGCCGAATTGGAATCGGACCTGAAATACCTTAAGGAAAACGGCTATACGACGATCGTGATGCAGGATCTGGTAGACTATGTGGAGACCGGGTCGCCCCTGCCGAAAAAGCCGATCATCCTCACGTTTGACGACGGCTACTACAACAACTATTACTACGCCTATCCTCTGATGCAGCAGTACGATATGAAAATGGTACTCTCCATTGTCGGCAGCTATGTGGATCTCGCCACAGAGGAGAATACGAACAATCCAAACTACTCCTATGTCACATGGGATCAGGTGCGCGAGATGCATGAATCAGGCTATGTGGAAATTCAGAACCACAGCTACGATATGCACGAACTCAGCCCGCGCCGCGGCTGTTCCATTATGTCAGGGGAGACGGAGCAGGTCTACCATGAACGCCTGGCGGAGGACCTGCGGAAGCTGCAGGACCGCATCTCGGATCAGGTGGACGGCTACCGGCCGGTCTGTTTCACCTATCCCTTTGGCATCGTCAGCCGGGAATCCCAGCAGGTGGTCGAACAGCTTGGCTTTACGGCCAGCCTGTCCTGTACCGAGGGTATGAACTATATAGACCGCGACGCCGGGGACGGCCTGTATCTGCTCAAACGCAACCTGCGTCCGGGCAACAAATCGAGCGCGGCCTTCTTTAAAGGCGTCCTTGCCGACGCGCTTTAAAGGTCTGCGCGGCAAGTTGTGATTTTATTGAAAATTATGGCGCATACTGAACCCGTCCGTCCGAATCCATACCGGAATTCAGGCGCAAACAGAAATTTTACTTGCGAAACAGGGGCGGTTGCAGGTATAATAAGAAATATCTGAAATAGCCGGCGTGCCGGCAGCCGGAGGGACGGGACATGCGCAGCGAGTTTTTTGCGTTCGTATCCAGAATGAAATATATCAACCGCTGGGGACTGATGCGCAATACCGCGCAGGAGAACCTCAAGGAACATTCCCAGTCGGTCGCAATGCTCGCCCATGCGCTCGGCGTGATAAACAACCTCTATTTCGGCGGCGACGCAAACCCCGACCGGCTCGCGTCGCTCGCGCTGTACCACGACGCGGAGGAAACCATCACGGGGGATATGCCCACGCCGGTCAAATACTTTTCGCAGTCGCTGCGGGACGCGTTCGCCGAGGTGGAAACGGAGGCGAAGGAAACGCTTCTGTCCATGCTTCCGGAGGAGATGGCGGGGGTCTACCGCGGCCTGCTGTACTGTACGGATCCGCAGGAAAAGCGGCTGGTCAAGGCTGCGGACGTTTTGGACGCGTATATCAAATGCGTCGAGGAGGCCAAATCCGGCAACGCGGAATTTGCGCAGGCGGGCGCGGCGACGTTGGCCAAGCTGCACAGCCTCGCCTGTCCGGAAGCGGAATTTTTCTGCGAGAAATTTTTGCCGGCCTATGAAAAATCTCTTGACGAACTGCGCGCAATGGAATAAGATTGCATAAGAATCCGAATCTGGAGGACAAGCCATGAAAACCGCGATGAAGGGTACCCTGATAAATTTCATTAAAATATTCGCTTTGCTGGTCGCATCCCTGCTGCTTATTTTTCTGACAGGCCTGCTGCCCGAGGCGCAGATGGGCGGGACAAACCTGCGCGTGTTCGTCTTTTCCGTAGTGCAGAGCATGATTCTGTTTTTGGCGAGCGATCTTACGGGCCATATTTACGGCGCGGCCTGTATTGCGTTCGTCATGCCGGTCGTGGGCTATTACTGGGTCGGCATGATGTCGCCGATCTTTATTGCAGTGCTTATTTTTTCCAACTGTATGCTGGTTCTGTTCAACGTCGTCAGCCTGCAGCGCAACAACTATCTTTGCCGTGGAATCGGCCTTGCGCTCGGTTCTCTCGCGCGCTACGGTTCGCTTTGGCTGCTGGGCAAACTCGCCATCTCCCAGATTGAGGTGATTATGATGACGCAGAACGTCGTGGACGAGGCCGGCATGGAACAGGGCGCGGCGCTGATCCGCGAACAGTTTGTCAGCGGCCAGCTGCTCGCCACCATTGTCGGCGGCCTGATCGCATTTGCCATCGCGCCGGTCATTCTGGCCGTCTACCCGAGTGGGAAACCTGTCACGGCGGAAGACGCAGCCGCGCAGAAACTCGAAAAAGAACAGTCGAAAAAGCAGGAGAACGCGCAGGGCAAAGACAAGCCCTCCAAACTGGTTGCAGGCGGCTTTGCGTGGACAAAGAAAAAATCCCAAAAGCAGAAGAACGGGACCGGACCCGCCAAAAAGAACTAGGCGCGTCCGCCCCGACAATGCGATTAGCCCATGCGCTGCGCCGTTTCGGCGCAGCTTTTTTATGTGTCCACGCACCGCCGCAGCGGGTAAATAAATCCATGTAAACGGTTGCGGAAGCAGCGAATCCATGGTAAAATATATTATTAAAAAAGGGGACAAAGCTATGAAAGTGTTCGGGATCGATCCCGGAATCGCCACGGTCGGCTTCGGCGTCGTGGACTATACGGACAATAAATTCCGGCTTCTCGAATACGGGACTGTGACGACGCCGCCCAAACTCGAGCTGTCCGTACGCCTGGAGGGGATTTACGACGAGCTGCTTCGGCTCATCGGCAAGCACGAGCCGGATGCGGTGTCTGTGGAAGAGCTGTTTTTCAACACCAACGTCACAACCGCCATCGCCGTGGCCCATGGCAGGGGCGTCGCCCTGCTCGCGGCCAAAAAATCGGGCAGGCCCGTGTACGAATACACGCCCCTGCAGGTCAAGCAGGCGGTCACCGGCTACGGCCGGGCAGAAAAGGCGCAGGTGATGGAGATGGTCCGCATGTTCCTGGGCCTGCAGAAAGTGCCCCGGCCCGACGACGCGGCCGACGCGCTCGCCGTCGCCATCTGCCATGCGCATTCGGCGCGCAGCGCCCTGTTTGAAAATATCACGGCGCGGTAACGCAGCCGGAGAGGAAGAAATATGTTCTATTACCTGAAGGGCGTGCTCGCCCTCAATGACGGACAAAATATCGTGGTCGACTGCGGCGGGGTGGGCTATAGCCTCGTCACCTCGCAGAATTCCGCGGCAAAGCTCGGCGGCGTGGGAAGCGCCGTCACCGTCTATACCTATATGGCGGTCCGGGAAGGAGATATCGCGCTGTACGGATTTGCGGATCTTATGGAGCTGGAAACCTATAAAAGCCTTATCTCCGTCAGCGGCGTGGGTCCCAAAGTGGGCGTTACCATTCTCTCCGCCCTCACGCCCGAACAGCTCGCCCTTGCCGTCTCGCAGGGCGACGCGCGCGCCGTCGCCCGCGCGCAGGGCGTAGGCCCCAAGCTCGCCCAGCGCATTGTAATGGAGCTGAAGGACAAGCTCAGCCTCAGCGCTGCGGAAGCGGCGGGCTGGGAGGAATACGACGCGCCTTCCGCCGCCCGGTCCGGCGCGCAGGAGGCGGCTGGCGCGCTTATGGCCCTGGGCTACCGGCGCGGCGAGGCGGAGGCCGCCGTCGCCAAGCTCGACGGTTCGCTGCCCGTGGAAGAGCTCGTCCGCCAGGCGCTGCGTCAGCTGATGAAATAGGAGGTGGGTTCCCATGATGGATGAGGAAAACAGAATTATCACAACGTCCTTTACGGCGGACGACGAGAACGAATCATCCCTTCGCCCGCGCTTTATGGTGGACTACACCGGCCAGGAGAAGATCAAGGATAATTTATCCGTATTCATAGAGGCGGCCCGCCTGCGCGGCGACCCGCTCGACCATGTTCTGCTCTACGGCCCGCCCGGCCTTGGGAAGACGACGCTCGCGTCGGTCATAGCCAATGAAATGAACGTGAATATCCGCGTCACCTCCGGTCCCGCCATTGAAAAGCCGGGCGACCTTGCGGCCATTCTCACCAATTTGGACGACGGCGACATTTTATTTATCGACGAAATCCACCGCCTCTCCTCCAGCGTGGAGGAGGTCTTGTATCCGGCGCTGGAGGACTATGTGCTGGATATTATCATCGGCAAAGGCCCGTCGGCCCGCAGCATCCGGCTCGACCTGAAAAAATTCACTCTCATCGGCGCGACAACGCGCGCCGGCCTGCTCACCTCGCCGCTGCGCGACCGGTTCGGCATGCTATTTCGGCTCGAGATGTATACGGTGGAGGAGCTGACGCGTATCATCACGCGCAGCGCGGGCATCCTGAAATCGGAGATCGAGGCCTCTTGCGCGGAGGCGATCGCCCGGCGCAGCCGCGGCACGCCGCGTATCGCCAACCGCCTGCTCAAGCGCGTGCGCGACTTTGCGCAGGTGTATACCGGCGGCATGCTTACAAAAGAAGTGGCCGTCATGGCTCTCGATAAACTGGAAGTGGACGAACTGGGTCTGGACAATACGGACCGGCAGATGCTCCGCTCCATCGCCGTCAACTTCGGCGGCGGCCCCGTGGGCCTGGAAACGCTTGCGGCCACGGTCGGCGAGGACGCGACGACGATTGAGGACGTATACGAGCCGTACCTGCTGCAAATCGGCTTTTTAAGCCGCACCCCGCGCGGCCGGTGTATTACGGCCGCCGCCTGCCGGCATCTTGGGATCGAGTTCAAGGGCTCGCCCATGCTGGAGGTATAGGCCGTATGATCGTATCCGACGCATGGCGGGACTACCGCCTTCTCGACTGTTCTGACGGCGAACGCCTTGAAAGCTGGGGCGGCGTCGTACTGGTCCGGCCCGACCCGCAGGTAATCTGGAAGGGCGGCCGGTCGCACCCGGCCTGGTCGGACCCGCACGCGCGGTATATCCGATCTTCTACCGGCGGCGGCCGCTGGGAGAACTACAAGCCCGTTCCGGAACGCACGCTCCGTTACGGCAGTCTGCGCTTTCACGTGCGCCCGACAAATTTCAAACACACCGGCCTGTTCCCGGAACAGGCTGCGAACTGGGACTGGGCCGCGGGCCTGATCCGCGCCGCCGGCCGCCCCGTACGGGTGCTCAACCTGTTCGCCTATACCGGCGCGGCGACGCTTGCCTGCGCCGCGGCGGGCGCGAGCGTCTGCCATGTGGACGCCGCCAGGGGCATGGTCCAATGGGCGCGGGAAAACGCGGCGGCGTCCGGCCTTTCGGCCGCGCCCATCCGCTATATTGTGGACGACTGCGTCAAGTTCGTGCAGCGTGAGATACGCCGCGGCAGCCGTTACGACGCGGTAATCCTCGACCCGCCCTCCTACGGCCGCGGCCCGGGCGGGGAAATCTGGAAACTGGAAGAACAGCTGTACGGGCTTGTCGAGCTCACCCTCGGCGTACTGACGGACGCGCCGCTGTTTTATCTTTTGAATTCTTATACCACCGGTTTTTCCGCCGGCGTAATGGGTTATCTGTGCGGCCGACTGCTTCTGCCGAAGCTCGGCGGCTCGCTCACGGCGGACGAGCTGGGTCTCCCGGTCGAGGCCTCCGGCGCGCCGCTGCCCTGCGGCGCGTCCGCCCGCTGGCAGGCGTAAAGTTCAAATTATTAACGCTACCCGGCCGGATTGCCGCCCGGACCCTGATGCGCTTGCGCGCGCTGTCCGCCCGCTTGGCAAAGCCTAGCGATGAAATCCTTACGCGTTACCTGTCCGAAACGAGTAACAAACCCTGAAAGGACCTGCGCATGGAAGAAATCATTCGCGTGGAAGGCCTGTCCTTTACCTATGAGGGGCAGCCGCGTCCCGCTATCGAAAACATAGACCTCGCCGTACAGAAAGGCGAATTCCTGGTCGTCCTGGGGCACAACGGCTCCGGGAAATCCACGCTCGCCAAATGCTTCAATGCAATCCTGCTCCCAAGCTCCGGCCGTGTGCTCGTCGGCGGCATGGACACGGCCGACGAATCCCGGCTCTTTGACATCCGGCAGCGTGTCGGCATGGTCTTTCAGAACCCTGACAACCAGATCGTCTCCTCCATCGTGGAGGAGGACGTCGCCTTTGCCCCTGAGAATCTGGGCGTGCCGCGCGGCGAGATGCTCGAGCGTATCGACTATGCGCTGCGCGCTGTGGGCATGCAGGATTACCGCTCCCATTCGACAAGCCAGCTCTCAGGCGGGCAGAAGCAGCGCATCGCCATCGCCGGCGTCATCGCCATGATGCCGGAAGTCATTGTGCTCGACGAACCGACCGCCATGCTCGACCCCAAGGGCCGCGACGAAGTCATGTCCGTGCTGCACACCCTCAACCGCGAGGCCGGGATGACAGTAGTGCACATCACCCATCATATGGACGAGGCTGTACACGCCGACCGCGTGGTCGTCGTCAATGACGGGCGCATTCTCATCGAGGGCGCGCCGGCGTATGTATTCCAGAACGCGGCGCTGCTCAAGAGCGTCGGTCTCACAGTCCCACAGAGCGTGGAACTGATGTTCGAGCTTCGGCGCGAGGGTCTGCGCGTCCCCCTGTCGGTTCTGACGGCGGAGGACTGCGTGGCCGTAATCGAGAAACTGTTAAACGGGGAGGACGACTATGCTTGAACTGAAAAACCTCTCCCATGTCTACGGCGCCAGAACCCCGTTTGAAAAGACTGCGATCCGCGACGTGAACCTGAAGATCGGCGCGGACGAATTCATCGGCCTGATCGGGCATACCGGTTCGGGCAAGTCCACCCTGATCCGGCATTTTAACGGCCTGTTAAAACCGACTTCGGGCACGGTGCTGGTAAACGGTGAGGACATCGGCGCGTCGAAGGACGCGCTGCGCCGCGCCCGGTTTTCCGTAGGCCTCGTCTTCCAGTACCCCGAATACCAGCTGTTTGAGGAGACGGTGTATAAAGACGTCTCCTACGGCCCGAAAAACATGCTCCTGTCCGAACAGGAGATCGACAGCCGCGTCCGCGAGAGCCTCTCTTTCGTCGGCCTTGGCGAGGACGTATACGAGAAGAGCCCGCTGGAGCTTTCAGGCGGGCAGAAACGACGCGTCGCCATCGCAGGCGTACTGGCCATGCGCCCGTCCCTGCTCGTGCTTGACGAGCCGACCGCCGGCCTCGACCCGCGCGGCCGGCGCGAGATTATGAAATACGTGCGTGAATATGCGTCGAACGGCCGTTCGGTTCTCTTTGTGTCCCATTCGATGACCGACGTGGCCCGCTACGCGTCGCGCGTGCTCGTGATGAACGATGCGCGCGTCGTGATGGACGGTACGGTGCCCGAGGTATTCTCCCATGCCCCCGAGCTCAAGGCCATGGGCCTGAACGTTCCGCAGATAACGGATATTTTTATCCGCCTGAAAGAGAAGGGCTATGACGTGGACACCGCCGTGTTCTCCTATGAACAGGCCGCAAAACAGCTGCGGCGCCTGCGGGGAGGTGGGGACGGTGCTTAAGGATATCACCCTCGGCCAGTACTTTCCGGGAAATTCGTTTCTGCACAAGCTCGACCCGCGCATGAAGCTGGGCCTGGTCGTGCTGCTCATCGTGAATATTTTCGTCGCGCAGACGCCCATGGCCTATGTCGCCGCCGCGCTGCTGATCGTGCTCGCCGTCGCGGTTTCCGGCATCCCTGCCCGCCTCATTCTCAAGAGCCTGAAACCCCTGATCTTCATCATTGTCCTGACTACAGTCATCAATATATTCTATACGCCGGGCGAAGTGCTGGCCCAGTGGTGGATTTTCAGGATTACGGCGGAGGGCATCTACCGCGCGGCGTTCATGGCGATCCGCATCATTCTGCTCGTGGTGGGCACGTCCCTGCTCACCTATACCACCTCTCCCATTATGCTGACGGACGGTCTGGAACGCGTCCTCTCTCCGCTGAAAAAGATCAAGGTCCCGGTCTATGAGTTCTCGCTGATGATGACGATCGCCCTGCGCATGATCCCGACCCTGGTCGAGGAAGTGGACAAGATCACCTCTGCCCAGAAAGCGCGCGGCGCGCAGCTGGAGACGGGCAACCTCTTCCAGCGCGCAAAGGCGCTCGTACCCATCCTCATCCCGCTGTTCGTGTCCTCCTTCCGCCGCGCGGACGAGCTCGCCATCGCCATGGAATGCCGCTGCTACCGCGGCGGCGCGGGCCGCACCCGTCTCAAGGAGTACCATTTGGGCGGCAGGGACTACTGGGCGCTCGCCGTCACGCTGATCAATCTCGGCATGATTATTCTCGCAAATCTCTATCTGCCGTGGCTTGCCCTATGAGCCGGTATCTGTGCACCCTCCGCTATGACGGAACGGCCTTTTGCGGATGGCAGGTGCAGAAGAACGGTCTGTCCGTCTGCGCCGTAGTTGGAGACGCGCTCTGTACCCTGCTGCGCGAACGGGTGAATGTGACCGGCTGCGGCCGGACCGACGCGGGCGTGCATGCGCTTTGCTACAGTTTCCATTTCGATACGTCCGCCGCCTTTGACCGCCGCCGTTTTCTCACCGGGATGAACGCGCTTTTGCCGGAATCGGTCGCGGCGCTCGCCGTCGTCCCCGTCCCTGACGGGTTCCACGCGCGCTACAGCGCGCTTGGCAAAAGCTATGTTTATAAAATCTGGAACGCGCCGTATATGGACCCGTTCCTGCGCGGCCGCGCCTATCACTGCGCGGCGCCGCTGGACATTGCCGCCATGCGCGCCGCGGCGCGTGCCTTTGTCGGGAGGCATGACTTCCGCGCCTTCATGGCCTCCGGAAGCGCGGTTACGGATACGGTCCGCGAAATTTACCGGCTGGACGTGGAGACGGACGGGCCGCTCGCAACTGTGTTTGTCGCGGGCAGCGGCTTTCTGTATAAGATGGTACGCTCCATAGCGGGCACTCTGCTTGATATGGGCCGCGGCCGGCTCTCACCGCAGTCTGCCGCCGCACTGATCGAGTCCGGCGACCGCGCCGCGATCGGCATGACCCTGCCGGCCTGCGGCCTGTATTTCAACGAGGCGTATTACGCGCAGGAACAGATAGATAAAATATTGAAAAGTACGCACTAGGATAAAAGGGTAAAATTTGGAGTAAAACAGTATGACGGAAACAGAACTGTACCGCGGCGGTATATGGATCCGGCGGGTCAAGTGGAGCGCATTGCTCCTGCTTATTGGTTTAATCCTGCTGGTATTCCTGCTCAACCTCGGCAGCTTAAACGGGGACGATCTGCGCCGCTTTGCGGCCCGGGTCAGCTTCGGCCTGCACGGCCAGGCCCTGATTGAGGACGGCCGTATCTCCTACCTGGACGATGAAAGCCGCCAGGCCGCGCTGTTTAAGGACGGGCTTGCCATTGTCGCCAATGACAAACTGAAAATTTACGACAGCACCGGCCTTGAGTTTTTCAGCACCTCCGCAGTCATGCTCAATCCCGTGCTGCAGACAACGCCGAAACAGGTGCTCGTGTTCGACCGCGGCGACGGATCGCTGCAGGTCTACAACAGCTTTGACCAGGTATTCGCCCTGGAGCTGGAGGAGCCGATCATCAACGCGTCTCTCAACGACAGCGGCGCGCTGATTGTAGCGCATAAGGCGGAAGGATACAAGTCCCAGCTGACTCTGTACGACACAGGCTTCAACGAGCGCTATAAATGGTATTCGGCGGGCAGCTATTTGCTGGATGTGGACGTGTACGGCAACTGCAAACAGTTCGCCGCGGCGGGTATTACCCTGGGCGAGTCGCAGGTGCAGTGCGAAATTCTTTTGTTTGATGCGAATGATACCGCGCCATATAAACGGATTCCTATTGACGCGGCGTTCGTTTATGATATAAAATATATGAATAAGGATTCGCTTCGCGTGATAACCGATACGGGCTGGTACCTCATTGACACCGCGACGGGTGACTTCTTGCAGCTTTCGCAGTATTCGCGCGCGTCGCTGCTCCATTACGACGCGTCGGCGGACCGCATGGCCTTCGTGTTTGCGGGCGACCGCCGCGGCCGGAGCACCCTGTCCCTTACGGAGACGGCGACGGGCAGCGCGGTAACGGTTGAAATTTCCGGTACGGTCCTGGACGTTGCCTGTCACAACGGCTATACCGCAGTGCTGACCGACCGCTCGCTGCTGTGTTACAGCAACATGGGCGAACTCATTTCCGAATCGGCCGTGGAGTCGGGCGAGCAGGGCGTGCTTGCCGCGGACGGACAGTACGTGGTCCTGACCGGAAAACGCCATGCACGGTATGTAAAAATATCCTGAGAAACAAAACTTTGAGAGGAGACGCGCTATGCATATAGTTCTGGACGTCCTGGTCGTCGCAATCGCGGTTTTTACCATAATCGGCGCTGTGCGCAGAGGGTTTGTCCGTTCGCTTCTGTCGCTTGTCGGACTCGTCCTTTCCCTGGTGCTTGCATATTCATTTGCAGTCCCCTTCGGCGAGGTGATCGACAGCGAGGTCGTCACGCCGCTCGCCGCCAAATCCATTCTCAAGCAGTCAGAGCTCGGGGACGTGACGCTCGACAGCCCGCTTTCAGAATTCTCGGTTGACGCCGCGCGCTACAATAAAAAGCTGCTGGACCTGTACGACGGCAACGCCTCGTCCATGCTGGCGGAGTATGACGCCGTATCCGCGTCTCCGAACGCCACGGTAGGCGACTTCCTCAGCGTCGCTCTGAACGCGCACAGCTATACGGGCGTAGCCTCGGTGGCCCTGGCGGCGGTCGTCATATTTATCGGCGTAGCCATTGTGGTATGGGTTCTGAAAGCAGTGCTCACGCCGATTATGCATCTGCCGGTGCTCCGTCAGTTTGACAAGCTGCTCGGCCTCGTAGTCGGGGTTGTCAACGCAGCCGTCATACTGCTCGTGTTCGTTGCGATTGTCACTGCGGTCGGCTATCTTATACAGGTCGGCGGCGGCGGCGACTACGGCGCGTTTGTTGACAAAACATACCTGTTCAAGTATATTTATGATAGCCCCCTGCATACTATCTTGAAATAGAGGAAATCAATATGCTAAAGCATATTCCAAACTTAATCACCCTGCTTCGGATCGTGCTTGCTCCCGTGTTTGTAATCACTTACTTCTACGTGAGCAGAACGGTCGGAATCGTCGTACTCGCAGCAATCATGCTCAGCGACCTTGCAGACGGGTACATAGCGCGCAGATTTCATGTGCAGTCAAAACTGGGCGAGCTGCTCGATCCGTTTGCCGATAAGCTGGCGCAGGTCGTCATCTGCATAGTTTTGTTTTTGGACAATATCGCGCCGCTGTGGTTTATGGTCGTACTGATCGTAAAGGAAATGCTTATGCTGATCTTCGGGTACATCTTCCTGAAAAAGGACGAGGAGATCTCCAGCGCCAAATGGTATGGGAAGGCGGCCACCGCTTGTTTCTATATCGTCATCTGTGCCAATCTCGTGTTCAGCGGCTTTATGTCGAGCCACCGGACACTTCAAACTTGCGGCTATGTATTTGCGGTGATCTGCGCATATTTTGCCTTCTTCAATTACGGAATCAATCACATGATCGAACGAAGCGCGAGACAGAAGCTGAAACGATCCGCCCATGACAATGCCGGGAAAACAATAGGTGAATAATATATGCTATGTTCCAAATGTAAAAAGCGGGTCGCCATGATTTATGTCTCCCGTATCGAAAACGGCGAAACGATCAACGAGGGCCTCTGCCTGCGCTGCGCAAAGGAGCTGGGCCTTGCGCCGGTCGACGACATGATGAAGAAAATGGGGATCAGCGAGGAGGATCTCGACAATATTTCGGCCGAGATCTCAGAACTGATGGAGGATGAGGACTTTTCCCCGGGCGGCGCGCCCAGCCTCAATCTGCTCAATAACTTTCTCGGCCGCGGCCCGGCCGGGGGAGAGAAGGACGCCGCCGAGTCTGCGGAGCCGGACGCCGGCACGCGGGAGAAAACCAGCTCGAAAAAGGATAAAAAGGAGCAGAAGCAGGCGAAGCATAAGTATCTTGACAGCTACTGCATCAACCTCACCCAGCAGGCGCGCGACGGCAAGCTCGACCGTGTCATCGGCCGGGAAGAGGAAATTTACCGCGTGGTGCAGATTCTCAACCGCCGCACCAAGAACAATCCCTGCCTGATCGGCGAACCCGGCGTGGGCAAAACCGCCATCGCCGAAGGCCTGGCAAGCCGTATCGCGGCGGGCAACGCGCCCGCAAAGCTTCTGGACAAGGAAGTATACCTGCTCGACCTGACGGCCCTGGTCGCCGGCACGCAGTTTCGCGGCCAGTTTGAAAGCCGGATCAAGGGCCTGATCGAGGAAGTCAAAAAAGTCGGCAACGTCATTCTTGTCATTGACGAAGTGCACAACCTGGTCGGCACGGGCGACGCGGAGGGTTCTATGAACGCGGCAAATATGCTCAAACCCGCCCTGTCTCGCGGCGAAATCCAGGTCATCGGCGCGACCACCCTCAACGAGTACAGAAAATATATTGAAAAGGACGCGGCGCTTGAGCGCCGGTTCCAGACAGTCATGGTAAACGAGCCGTCCGTTGAGGATACGTTCACCATACTCAAGGGCGTAAAAAAACACTACGAGCAGTACCACGGCCTGAATATACCGGACGAGATTCTGCGCAAGGCCGTTGCCCTGTCCGAACGGTACGTGACGGACCGGTACCTGCCCGACAAAGCCATTGACCTGATGGACGAGGCCTGCTCCAACGCCTCGCTCAAGAACAAGGCTTCAAACGAGCTGTATCTGCTCGGCAAAAAGATGGCCGCGCTTGACGAACAGCTGCAAACGCTCGAACAGCAGACAGCGCAAGGGGACGACGAAGCGGCGTACAAGCGTATTGCCGAACTCAAAACCGACCGGATCCGCTACCAGGCCCAGCAGGACGCGCTGAAAAAAGAAGCCGCCGCAGAAGTGACGGTCGAAGACCTTGCGCGCGTCATTGAACTGTGGACGGGCATATCCACGGGTAAGATCCTGCGCAGCGAAACCGATAAACTGAAAGACCTGGAAGCAGTCCTCCGGAAAAAGATCAAGGGCCAGGACGAGGCCATTCACGCAATCGCAACGGCCGTCCGCCGCGCCCGCGCCGCCCTTACGCCGCGCAAACGCGCCGTGTCCTTTATCTTTACCGGCCCCACGGGCGTGGGCAAAACCGAGCTTGTGAAAGTGCTCGCCGGCGAGCTGTTCGACACGCCCGAGACCCTGATCCGGCTCGATATGTCGGAGTTTATGGAAAAGCATTCCGTCTCCCGGATTATCGGCTCTCCGCCGGGCTATATCGGCTATGACGAGGCCGGGCAGCTGACGGAAAAGATTCGGCGCAAACCCTATTCCGTCATCCTGTTCGACGAAATTGAAAAGGCCCATCCGGACGTCATGAACATCCTGCTCCAGATCCTGGACGAGGGCAGGATCACCGATGCGCACGGTCGCACGGTCAGCTTCGAAAACACCATCATCATCATGACCTCGAACGCCGGTTCGAACATTACGGGCACGGCGGCGGGCTTTAACAAGTCCGCGGAGCTGCTTTCCAGGGAAAAGGCGCTCAAGGCCCTGTCCGAATTTCTGCGCCCGGAATTTCTCAACCGCGTGGACGATATTATCGTCTTCAAGCCGCTGGAAAAAGAGGTGTTCCCATCCATTGCGCGCATTTTCCTGACCGAGCTGCAGGACGGCCTGAAAGAGCAGGGGATTTCCCTGCGCTGGGACGAGGCCGTAGAACAGCATATAGCCGACGTCTCCTATTCCGTCAAGTACGGCGCGCGCAACGTCCGCCGTACCGTGCAGCGCGAGGTGGAAGATGCGCTTGTGAACATCCTGTTTGAACAGGGGCGGTTTACCGAGGCCTCGCTCACAGTAGAGGACGGAAAGATCGCCGTGCGCGCGAAATAGCAGAGGTAGTAAAGGTATACGGTAAAAAAATACCGCAAACCCCTTGCATTGTCGTATATTTAATGATAAAATGTTATGGCGTTTAATACGGGCATTCCGCTGATTGCCGGCTCGCCGCAGTTTTGCGGCGCGGATCATGAATGTGCTGAGATTAGAGGAGGAGAAAAATGACTGCCATTGAAAAATTCAATCAGGCGCAGCTCAAGCCGGACGTAGCGGATTTCCGCATTGGCGACACCGTCGCGGTCAGCGTCCGCATCAAGGAAGGCGCGAAGGAGCGTATCCAGGTTTTTGAGGGTACGGTCATCGCCAGAAAGGGCGGCGGCCTGTCCGAGACGTTTACAGTCCGCAGAATCAGCCACAACATCGGCGTGGAGAGGGTGTTCCCCGTTCATTCGCCGAATGTCGAGGGCGTAAAAGTAATCCGCCGCGGCAAAGTCCGCAGGGCGAAGCTCTACTACCTCAGAGACCGGGTCGGCAAGGCCGCGAAAGTCAAAGAGAAGATATAGGCGAGAAGGGGGACGAAGGTCTCCCTTTTTTGCATACAAACCGCCGCCGGGAGGGATATTTATGGACGGGCAGACGCCTAATAACGCGCACGGTCCCGCGCGAGATCCTGAGAACGCGTCCGCGCACGACCCCGCCAATACAGCCGCGCATCACAATTTCGCGTCCGCACACGATTTGCCGGACGCGTCTGCGCACGACCCCGCGAATACGTCCGCGCACGTCGGCTCCGCACCCGCTTATGAGCCCGCGCCGCAGCAGGACGGACAGCGGACTTATTCTGGCCTCGATTTTGAGCAGGCGCTTAACCCGCGTAAGGCCCGGCCGAAAAAAGGCGTGGTAGTCGAGCTGTTCGAGTGGATTGAGATGCTCTCGGTCGCGCTTGTCATCGTCGTACTCGTATTTTCCTTTGTCTGCCGCGTCGTGTCCATCAACGGCCCGTCGATGACGCCCACATTGCTCGACGGCGACCGCGTCGTCGTCACAAATTTCATGTACACGCCTGAGGTGGGCGACGTGATCGTCGTCGCCGTTCCAGGCCAGAGCGAACCGTATATCAAGCGCATTATCGCGCTTGAGGGGCAGACGGTGGATTTCGATCTGGAAAAGAAACAGCTTCTTGTGGACGGACAGCTTATCGAAGAGCCGTATATCAACGAACAGATGCAGGATTTTTACTGGTACAGCAGCACGCGTTTTCCCTACACCGTGCCTGAAGATCACGTATTCTTTATGGGGGACAACCGCAATCACTCAGTGGACAGCCGCTTTGAGCAGGTCGGTTCAGTCGATAGCCGCCACATCATCGGCCAGGCCGTGTTCCGCCTCTTCCCATTCCGTTCCATCGGTGTGGTGAAATGACGGGGGAGCGCGAAGCGCACGGGATCAACTGGTTTCCCGGCCATATGTCCAAGACCCGGCGCCTGATCACGGAAAACATAAAGCTATGCGACGTCGTTTGCGAGATGCTCGACGCGCGCATTCCCGTTTCCAGCCGCAACCCCGAACTGGACGGCTGGGTGGGCGGCAAGCCCCGTGTGCTTATCATGAACAAGAGCGACCTTGCCGACCCCGAGCTGAACAAGCGTTGGCTTGCCTGGTACCGCGAGTCGGGCAGCTTTGCCATGCTGAGCAATGCGCGCGCCCGGGGCGTGACGGCGCAGTTCGCCAAAGTTTGCCGCCTGGCGGCGGCCGATATCCTGGCCCGCCGGGAGGCGAAGGGGATCGTCTCCAAAAAAGTGCGCGTCATGGTCACCGGCATCCCCAATGTGGGCAAGTCCACATTTATCAACGCAATCGCCGGCCGAAAAGCGGCCGCAGCGCAGGACCGTCCCGGCGTGACGCGAGGAAAGCAGTGGGTCACGGTCGCAGGCGCCGCCGACCTGGAACTGCTCGACACGCCGGGGATCCTCTGGCCGAAAATAGAAACGGAACGCCAGGGCCTGTTTCTCTGCGCCACCGGCGCCATCCGGGACAGAATTCACGATACGGAATATATCGCGCAGTTTCTGATCGAACGAATGAACGAGCGGTACCCGCAGGCGCTGGCCGGCCGGTACGGCCTTCAGGATACGCAGGGCCTGAACGGTCCCGATCTGCTTAATGCGCTCGCCCGCGCCCGCGGCTTTGTCCGCCGCGGCGGCGCGGCCGACACGGAGCGCGCCGCAGAAGTGTTTCTGGACGAATACCGCGCCGGACGGCTCGGCGCGATCACGTGGGAGGACGTACCGAATGCAGACGCCGAAACCATGCCCTGATTACGCGTATGAGGATCAGTGCCATGCCGAAGGCCATGCGGTCGTATGCGGCGTGGACGAAGCCGGGCGCGGCCCGCTGTGCGGGCCCGTCTGTGCCGCCGCTGTAATCCTTCCGTCCGGGCTGTCTATCCAGGGCCTGAACGACTCGAAAAAGCTGTCGGAGTCAAAGCGGGAAATGCTGTACGGCGAGATATGCGCGTCCTGCATAAGTTACGGCGTGGCCTATGCGTCGCCCGAGGAAATCGACGCGTATAATATTCTCAACGCAACTATGCTCGCCATGAACCGGGCCATATCGCAGCTCTCGCCCGCGCCTGATATCGCCCTGATCGACGGCAACTGCAAAAAGGGGATCGATTATAACGCCCTCTGTATCGTCAAAGGCGACGGCAAAAGCATGAGCGTCGCCGCCGCATCGGTTCTCGCCAAGGTCAGCCGCGACCGCCTCATGCGCAGGCTTGCCGAGCAATATCCCATGTACCGGCTGGAAACGCACAAGGGCTATCCCACCGCCGAGCACATCCGGTTGCTGCGTGCATACGGTCCGTGCGAGATATACCGGCGCAGTTTTCTGCGCAAGATCCTGGGCGATTCCGCATGACCCGGCGCGACGTCGGCGCCGCCGGCGAGCGATTCGCCGCGGCGCTCTACAGAAAGGCCGGATACGCCGTCGCCGCCTGCAACTACGCCTGCCGCTTCGGGGAAATAGACATCATCTGCGAAAACGCCGAATATATTGTCTTTGCGGAAGTCAAGGCGCGGGACCTGTCGAGCGCCTATCTTCCCCGCGAGGCGGTCACGCCGCAGAAGCAGCGGCGGATCATCCGCAGCGCCGAGCACTATCTCATGCAGAATCCGAGCCAAAAACAGCCGCGGTTCGACGTGGTGGAGCTCACGCTGCACGGCGGCCGGGTTGCGGACTGGACCATCCTCGACAATGCGTTTGGGGCGTGGTAAAATGTTTTCACTGGCCGATCTGCACTGTGACACTGCCGCCAGGCTGTACGAGCTGGGCGTCGACCTTCACGCGCAAGACCTCCATGTAAACCTTGAAAAGCTGCGCGCATACGGCGGCGCGCTGCAGGTTTTTGCCGTCTGTACAGAGGACACGGAGCGCGGCGCCTCCCGCTATGTCCGGGCCATGCGCATCCTCAGCCGTTTTTTTCAAAACGTGTCTGCAAATACAGAGGCGATCCGCCTGTGCCGCAGCGCTGCAGAAATCCAGGCGTCCCTGTCTTCAGGCCGGGTGGCGGCCCTTCTGGCGGTGGAGGGCGGCGGCGTGTTCGACGGTAAATATGGGAATATCGACCGCTTTTACGATCTTGGCGTGCGTATTGTGACGCTGACCTGGAACGGCGAGAACGAGCTCGCCTGCGGTCAGCCCGGCCACGGCCGGCTCACCCGGTTCGGGCGGGACGCACTGCATCGGATGCGCACGCTCGGCATGTTGCCGGACCTGTCCCACATGTGCGCCGAGAGCTTTTTTGATGTGTGCACGCAATACGACGGCGTATTTCTGTGTTCGCACTCCAATCTCACCGCCGTTTGCCCGCACGAGCGCAATCTTGCCGACTGGCAGGCGACCGAGCTCTTTCGCCGCGGCGGAGTTCTGGGCCTGAACCTGTATCCGCCCTTTCTCTGCGAAGGAAAGTCGCGCGCGGCGGACGTGCTTGCGCACCTGGACCGCGTACTGGCGCTGGGCGGGGAGAAACAGGTCTGCCTCGGCTGCGATTTTGACGGCGTGGATATGCTTCCGGACGGCGTGCGCGGCCTGGAGAGCATGGGCGCGCTGTACGCTCTGCTGCAGCGCGAGGGCTATTCCCAAACGCTGATCGACGATCTGTTTTTTAACAATGCGCTTCGCTTTTTTGAGCGGTTTTTATAAACCGGCTGTAAACTTTGTTTTTTAGAACTGGGTTTTCACACCAAGAGTGATAAGGGAAACAATACGAAAGATCAATATAAAGGATGAGAAGAACTATGATGTACATCAGCACGCGCGGCAAGAGCGAACCCGTCCCCGCCTCGGTGGCGATTATGCAGGGCCTGGCTCCCGACGGCGGCCTGTATATTCCGTCGGAAATCCCGGCGCTTACCCGGTCTCAGCTTCAGGACTGCATCGAGTACGATTACAGGCAGAAGGCGAAACTCGTGCTCGGCATGTTCCTGACCGATTTTACCGAACAGGAGATCGCATCCTGCGTGGACAAGGCCTACGCCGCCGGCAAATTCGGCGGTGACGACACCGTGCCCCTGCATGCGCTGGACGGCGGCCGTTACCTGCTCGAGCTGTGGCACGGGCCGACCTGCGCGTTTAAAGACGTCGCGCTGCAAATCCTGCCGCACCTGCTGCTCGCCTCCATGCGCAAAAACGGCGAGGAAAAGACGGCCGTTATTCTGGTCGCCACTTCGGGCGATACGGGCAAGGCCGCGCTGGAGGGCTTCTGCGACGTGGACGGAAGCAAGATCATGGTGTTCTATCCCCAGGACGGGGTCAGCAACATCCAGAAACTGCAGATGATTACACAGGACGGCGCCAATGTCTGCTCCGTCGGCATTGAGGGCAACTTTGACGATGCGCAGACCGGTGTCAAAGCCATATTTGCAGATCCGGACGTACAGAAGGACCTGCTCGGCAAAAACTGTTTCCTGTCCTCGGCCAACTCCATCAACTGGGGCCGTCTCGTCCCGCAGATCGTATATTATATCGACGGCTACTGTAAGCTCTGCCGCGCCGGCCGCATTTCGCTTGGCGACGAGGTGGATATCGTCGTGCCCACCGGCAATTTCGGCAATATCCTCGCGGCCTATTTTGCGCGCCGCATGGGCCTGCCGGTGCGCAGGTTTGTGTGCGCCTCCAATGCAAACGACGTTCTGACCGACTTTATCAGGACCGGCGTGTACGACCGACGCAGAGATTTTTATACAACCATATCCCCGTCTATGGATATCCTCATCTCCAGCAACCTCGAACGCATGCTCTATTACCTGTGCGGAGAAGACACGGCTGAGGTGCGCCGCTGCATGACGGCGCTCTCGGCGGACGGCGTGTATGAGATATCCGACGGCGCGAAACAGGCGCTTGGCAGCCTGTTTGCCGGCGGTTTCTGCGACGATGCGCGTACCAGATCCGCCATACGCCGGGAATTCGAGCGCAGCGGCTATGTATGCGACCCGCACACGGCGGTCGCCGTCCAGGTATACGCGGATTATGCCGCCGCAGCAGCGGACGGCGTGCCTGCGCTGATCGCTTCGACCGCATCGCCGTATAAGTTTGCGGCGAGCGTCCTGTCCGCGCTGGGAGAGGCGGAGGAAGCGGACGAGTTTAAGCAGCTGGACCGTCTTGTCGAGCTGTCCGGCATGCCCTGCCCGCCGCAGCTTCGCCATTTGCAGTCAAAACCGGTCCGGTTCCCTGAAACCTGCTCCAAAGACCGTATGCGTCAGGCCCTGTACGCCTTTTTGCATATTTAATCATAACTGCAAAAAGCAAGCGTACAGCGAACTGTACGCTTGCGGATCGGAAGTATTTATGACTGCGGCTTAAAGGTCGCGCAGACTGTATCGGCGCTGGAGCTGGCATAGCTCGGTCCAACGTTGATGCTGCCCGCCAGACATTTGCTGCGTCCGTCATGGTAACGGCAGTTGTGAATATCACAGGAAATGCCTTCTATGCGTTTATTCTGTTTTTCCATACTATAATTCACTTCCTTTCCTTTATAGTTTTACCGGAATAGGCGCAATAAACATTCAATTTTTAACCAATTTTATTGATCGGAGTGGTGGCATGTCGCTCTTCGCTATTGCCGATCTGCATTTGTCTCTAGGCAGCGATAAGCCTATGGACGTATTCGGCGGCAAGTGGAAGAATTACGTGGAAAAAATAAAAGACGGCTGGTATGAAGCGGTTTCGCCGGAAGATACGGTCGTTTTGATCGGAGACATTTCCTGGGCGCAGACTTTTGAACAGCTCCTGCCTGATTTTGCGCTGCTTGAATCCCTGCCGGGCCGTAAAATCATAATCAAGGGCAATCATGACTACTGGTGGGGCACGCTGACGAAACTCGAGGCGTTTCTGGCGCAGAATCACCTGGAAACAATTTCATTTTTATTCAACAATGCGTATCGCGTTGGTGATATATCCGTATGCGGTACGCGCGGCTGGGACATTTTTTCCGCTACGGGCCACGATGAAAAAATCCGCCGCCGGGAGGCCGGCCGCCTGCGCGCAAGCCTCGACCATGCCGCCGTTCTTGGCGGAGAACCCGTTGTATTTATCCACTATCCGCCCGTAAGCGAGCGGAGCAGGGGAGATGAGATGCTGGATATCATCCGTGAGTACGGCGTGCGCCGATGCTACTATGGCCATATCCACTCCGGCGGGCTGGGTCGCGCGTTTCTCGGGGAAAAGTACGGCGTAACTTACCGGATTGCATCAGCCGATGTGGTCGATTTCAAGCCGGTGCGCATAGACTGAACAAACTTCTGGCAGGCCGAAAGCGGCCTGCTTTTTTTGTTTCGCCAAAACACAGATCATTTGCAGTCAAATACATCACTTGTTTTGATTGCAGAAACGGGAGCAATAAAAACCATTTGTCCACAGAGTGAAATTTTATGAAAGCGTCAAAATAAACAAGCACACTGTATGTCTAAGAAATATATTAATATTTTTCACAATTTTTTCATAGAAAAGTCTTGACAGCGGCAGCTTCATCTGCTATACTAAAAGCGGAGATGAGGAGAAGGAACAAAACTCTAAGTCATCAAAGTGAGGTGGTTCATATGAAATTTGAAATTGTTTCTTGCCCCGGCAGGAAAAATTCAAGCGCCCAGTCCTGTACGTGGGCTATCGTTGAACCCCAGCAAAAGGGCGTAATGAAAGAGCCTTACTAATTCCCCGCATAGTGGCGGGGATGCGGTAAAATTCATGAAAGAGGTATGGTCCCTTGTACAGTTTATGAACTTCAGAGCATGAATTCATAATGAAAGGTGAGGAATATTTTCACTTAGTTATTTTGTTTTGAGTTTATGAAACGAGTCATGCTGCGGCAGGGTTGCCGTAAAGAATTCCGGCAAATAGCTTAGAGTCCTTTGAAAAGTCTCCGTTTCATATATAGTACGGAAGCTATATAGCGAAACAAAAAACGAATGAAAATTCTCATAAGGGGGTCAAAACGACCCCCTTCTTTTTTTGTCCGGCGCCGTGCATTCTAAAAACGGTCTGGGCGTAAAATCCACAATGAAATAAGAGCGATGCGTCTATTCTCTCTGGCCGTTACTTGAGCCAGTTTGCAAAACGAACCCGGCGCAAGCCGGATCAGAATAATAAAAAGGTGCGGAATCCGCACCTTTTTTCTATTTTATGAAACAAAACGCCGTATTTATTATAAGCGGCGGCTCAACCCTTGTTTTGCACCTGTGCTAGTTTTCTTCCCATGTGTACGCCCATGACGGAAGCCATCATCAACCCGCGCGTCCATCCGCTCGAATCGCCCAGACAAAACAGACTGTCTATATTGGTTACAAGTTCCGTGTCCATCTTAATCCGGTTGCTGTAAAATTTCAGTTCAGGCGAGTACAGGAGCGTTTCCGTAGCGGCAAATCCGGGCACGACATGGTCTACCGCCTGCATAAAGTTGATAATATTCAGCATGGCACGGTAGGGCATGGCCGCCGTTATATCCCCCGCTACAGCGTCGGGCAGCGAGGGTTTGACGTTCGACCGGCTCAGTTCTTTCGGCCAGGTCCGTTTCCCGTCGAGAATATCCCCGTAACGCTGTACGAGAATCTGTCCCGCACCGAGCATGTTGGTCAGTTCTCCGACCTTCTGCGCATAGGCAATGGGCTGATTAAACGGCTCGTTGAAATTGTGAGAACACAGAATAGCAAGGTTGGTATTGCTGGATTTCATATCCTTGTACGAGTGCCCGTTGACAACGGCGAGGTCGTTGTCATAGTTTTCCTGGCTGACAAACCCGCCGGGGTTTTGGCAGAAGGTACGCACTTTATTTTTGAAGGGCTTCGGGTACCCAATGAGCTTGGATTCATACAGCACATTGTTTACGTACTCCATAATTTTATTTCTGACTTCCACGCGTACGCCGATATCCACCGTCCCCGGCTGGTGAGCAATGTCGTGCTCCTCGCACAGCTGTTCAAGCCAGTCTGCGCCCCTGCGCCCGGTCGCGATCACCGTCGCGCCGGCGAGTATTTCCAAGCGTTCGTCCGGCTTGCCAACTTTTCTGACAAGTACGCCGCGGCAATGGTCGCCGTCGAGCAGGAGATTTTCACACGCATGCCCGAACAGGATCTGTATGCCGTTGTCCAGCAAAAAGTTTTGAATGGCAAGGTATATCTGCTGCGCTTTTTCCGTACCCAGGTGTCGGATCGGGCAGTCGACAAGCCTCAACCCTGCCTGAATGGCCCGTTTGCGTATTTCCTTGACCTTTTCATCGTTGCCGACGCCTTCCACATGCCGGTCCGCGCCGAATTCAAGGTAGATAGAGTCGGTGTAGTCGATCAGCGTCTGCACCGTCTGCTCGCCGAGCAGCTCGGGAAGTTCGCCGCCCACGTCCGGGCTCAGAGAAAGTTTCCCGTCCGAAAACGCTCCCGCACTGGAAAAACCCGTCGTAATATGGCAGTACGGCTTGCAGCTGACGCATCTCCCCGTAGCCCCCTTAGGACAGCTGCGCTTTTGGACGGGCTGTCCCTTTTCAATGAGCACGATACTTTTTTCACTTTTGTTCCGCACAAGCTCCAGCGCGGTGAAAATTCCGGCCGGACCCGCGCCGACAATTACAATGTCGCAGCGCATGTTTAAACCTCCTTTGTAATCGGCGCATAAAAAAACTGCTCGATCCATGACGATACAGTACGCCCGCTGACGGGGGCAACAAATAGTCAACTGGAATGGCAGTTGGTAGAAACATTCATCCATATGAATTTATATCGGTTACTTCCTATGCCATCATAGCATAAAAATTTTATTTTGTCAAAGTATTTGTAAAGGCGTTCACATTGCAGCGCGACTTGCGCATGCGCTTCGCCCATGGTATAATTTGGGCGGCCTGTCTTGCGATTTGTCAGAACGGCGCATTTTTCATCTTTCCGTATCCGTCGCACCGTGCGCGGAATGAATGCGAGTATCCATGCGCCGGAGCGATGCATTCCCTTGCATGTGTTATGCGCCGCTGCGCCCTTTTGATGGAATCCCGCAGCAGCCGCCCGCTGTATTGCATAAACAGACGTTCAGGAGGAAAAGCATGTCTCAAGATAAATGTTCCGCGCCCGCGCCCGCGCCCGCGCCCGCGCCCGCGTCCGCGCCCGCACCTACGCCCGCGCCCGCATCCGCACCCGCGCCCGCGCCCGCGCCTGCGCCTGTGCCCGCGCCTGCGCCCACGGTATCTGACCCTTCGCTTGAGCCTATGTCGGCCTTTTTTACGGCGCGCGTTCAGGAATATGACGCGCATATGCTAAACAATGTGCCGGGCTGCCGGGAAGGGTATGGGAAAATGTCGGCGCTTCTCTATACTTATGCACAGTCCCATGCCGGTTCACCGCTGCGCCTTCTCGACCTCGGCTGCGGCACAGGCCTGGAATTGGATGAAATCTTCCGCCTGCTGCCTGATACGGAAGTAACGGGCGTCGACCTCGCATGCGCCATGCTTAACCGCCTGCGTGAAAAACATGGGGATAAACGGCTGCATTTAATCTGCGGCAGTTACTTTGAAGTGGACTTCGGCCAAAATGCGTTTGACTGCGCCGTTTCCTTTCAGTCTTTGCACCACTTTTCCCATGCGGACAAGTCCGGCCTGTACCGCCGCGTTTTTCAGGCGCTGCGTCCGGGCGGTCTGTATATAGAGTGCGACTATATGGTGGAAACGCAGCGGGAGGAGGACTTCTGGTTTGCGGAAAACGCACGGATTCGCGCGGCGCAGGGCGTGCCGACCGGCGCGTTTTATCACTTTGACACGCCGTGCACAGTGGAAAACCAGATTCGGCTGCTGCTTGGCGCGGGATTTTCTCCTGTTGAGCGGGTGTTCCGTGCGGAGAATACAACCATGCTGACCGCCCTCCGTCCGGTTTCCCCGAAGTAGGCAATTGCGCAATAAACAGGGGCGCCGCAAACCGTTCACGGCTTGCGGCGCCCCTGCATCATCATTCAAAGGAGGCAATATCAGGAAATAACGTAAACGCGAAGATTTCTGCGTCCGAACTGAATAGCCTGACTATATGTGTCGAGGTAAATGTCCACCTTATTGCCTTTAATCGCGCCGCCCGTATCGGCCGCCACGGCATAACCGTAGACATAGGCGCCGTCTTCGCTCTCAATATAAAGCTGAGAGCCGAGGGGGATGACGCGCGGATCAACGGCGACGCGTCCATACTGCGCGGGCAGGCCGGAGGCGGTGATTCCGCCGCCTGTATATGCGGTCGCTTCGCAGATCAGCACGCGGCTGTACTCCGTCGGCGCGCCGGGATTCGGCTGTGTGACAACGGTTTCACCCGTTCCGGCAGGAGAGGGAATGACGCTTCGGATGACGGTGGCCGTCGGCTCCTGAATCACGACGCTGTCCAGCTCCACTTTCTCAGTGAGCACGCCGTTTACGTATTTACATTGGAACGTCGTTTCCCGTACGCCGGCTTTCCCCGGAATTTCAAAGGTTTCGCCGCCGTCTGATTTGTCTACGACGGGAGGCGCGATTTCTTCCTGTACCGTCTGTGTCTTGATCGCGATGCGGTCGACCGCCACCGACGTATCGTCGCTGATCACCGTCTGCAGAGTCGGCTGCACCGTATCGTTTTCACCAAGCGTAATACCGGCCTGCGCAAACAGGTTTTCCACTGTGCCGCCCGTGGTGTAATATTCCCGCGTATGCCCGTCTATTGCAACAGTTACCTTGTGCGTATCGCGAATGGATATAAGCTGGCTCCGGTATGCAAGCGGCTCAATATAGAGCGTGTCCACGGGATCGATGTCTATATTGTGCTGCATTAGAATGCCGTCTACGTCATTGCTGTGGGTCCGTATATATACTGTACTGCCGTCCGCTTCGACTTGA